>MDTG01377939.1_pt1 | contig 12896 bp, 13 predicted proteins | sample 811421 | NCBI WGS metagenome assembly MDTG01 (sample SAMN05326645, study PRJNA326480) | marine metagenome | isolation source: seawater | place: Pacific Ocean: South East | collected 2011
ATCTAGATATAGTAAAGGGTAACACTAGCGACATAATTAAAGGCGATAATTGGGACAAATTTCACCTAAATAGTATTATAGATTGGTGGAAAAAGAAAGCTGAAAATCGTTATAACAAACTGAAACAAGAGAATAGATTAAGAACTGAATTAGAAGTATGGACACCAGACGCAAAAATAGACATAATACGTTAATGCCGATTTCAGAAAAAGATTACTACGATTTAAAGGAGTATTGGGATTTCCAAAGAATCCGTGAATATAACTATGAAAAACTATGTGAAGTATGTAATAATATTTCCAATAACTTCGTATTCAGTAATGGTAAACATGGTGATGAACTTGTTGAACACCTATGGAATAAGATAGATCCATCGGAGTTTGAGAGACCACCAAAAGATTGGGTACCAAAAGACAAAAAGTTAAGACTATGGAACGAGGGTTCGCCTAAGCCAATCAAACTAAAATTTAAGGCGTACAAGACGTTTGAGGCTTGACTTATTTAAACAAATGATATATATTAGGAGAAATTATGAGTGATTTTTTGAAAGACGTTATTAAAGAAAGTGGCAATGAATATGCAGGTCTAGTCAGTGATGGTATTGATTCGGCAGATGTAACCAGTTTTATAGACACAGGTTCCTATTCATTTAACGCTTTATTATCAGGTAGTATCTATGGTGGTCTACCTTCAAACAAAATTACAGCAATCGCTGGAGAAGCTGCGACAGGTAAAACTTTCTTTGCATTAGGTATTGTTAAGAATTTTTTAGACATGAATAAAGACGGTGGAGTAATCTACTTTGAATCTGAAAGTGCTATCTCAAAAGATATGATAGATGGTCGTGGTGTTGATGGTAAGAGAATGGTAGTTGTACCAGTCTCTACAGTACAAGAATTTAGAAATCAATCAATAAAAATAGTTGACAAATATCTAGAACAAACAGAGGATAAAAGAAAACCTTTAATGTTTGTTCTTGACAGTTTAGGTATGTTATCTACTACAAAAGAAATGGAAGATACAGCCGCTGGTAAAGAAACAAGAGATATGACAAGATCACAAATTGTCAAGTCAACGTTTAGAGTATTGACATTGAAATTAGGTAAAGCAAATATACCTATGATTATGACCAATCATACTTACGATGTAATTGGTTCCATGTTTCCACAAAAAGAAATGGGCGGAGGTTCAGGTTTAAAATACGCTGCCTCATCTATTATCTACCTAGGTAAACGTAAAGAAAAAGACGGCACAGAGGTAATTGGTAATATTATCCATTGTAAAAATTATAAATCTAGATTAACAAAAGAAAATGCACAAATAGACGTAAAACTAACATACAAACACGGTCTTGATAAGTACTATGGTCTTTTAGATATGGCTGAAAAAGCAGGTATCTTTAAGAAAGTATCTACAAGATTTGAAATGCCAGATGGCAGTAAAGTATTTGGTAAGTCTATCAATGATGATCCAGAAAAATATTTTACAAAAGAGATATTAAAACAAATAGATGAATACGCCAACAAAAAATTCCGATACGGATCAGACGAAGAATAAAAAGTTTGTATATGCACAAAAAACTGGTGCAGACTACACAGCTATAAAATTACTTCAGCCAAACTTTAGAAATGTAATCTACAAGTATGGTAAAGTTGCGTTTGCAAAAGAGGAAGACGCCAAAGGTAACTTGCCAATGAAGTTTGATTATGATATATTAAGTAATCCAGAAAACAAAGATGTAGATAGTCAAGAGTTTATAGATCATATCGGCGACATTTTAATAGAAGTAATGGAAGAACAACTTAACGCAGGCAAGGTAGAATTTGAATAACGAGAGAATAGAACTAACTATATTAAGAAACCTTATGTACAATGAGCCGTACATGAGAAAGGCAATCCCATTTTTAAAAGAATTATATTTTTCTAATAGGTCAGAGAATATATTGTTTCAAGAAATAAACTCTTTTATACACAAGTATAATAATTTACCTACAAAAGAAACTATACTAGTTGAAATGGGTCATAGAAAAGACCTTAACGATGATGAAGTTAGAAACACAAAAGAATTATTATCTACAATAAGTCCTGAAGATGTTAACGAGAATTGGTTGGTAGATACAACAGAAAAGTTTTGTAAAGACCGTGCTGTTCACAATGCAGTATTAGAAGGCATTAAGATATTAGATAGAAAAGATAACAAGAGAACACCAGAGGCAATACCAAGTATATTGGCTGACGCATTGGCAGTTTCGTTTGACAATCATATAGGTCACGATTACCTTGCAGACCAGGAAGAACGATACAAATTTTATCACACAAAAGAGAAAAGATTTCAATTTGATTTACAATACTTTAATAGAATTACAAAAGGTGGTGTACCAAGTAAAACATTAAACATAGCACTTGCAGGTACAGGTGTTGGTAAATCTTTGTTTATGTGTCACGTAGCTTCTAGTTTTCTTGCACAAGGTAAAAATGTATTGTATATAACTTTAGAAATGGCAGAGGAAAGAATTGCTGAACGTATAGACGCAAACTTATTAGATGTCACAATGGACGATCTCCATGCCATGCCAAAAGATATGTATCACGACAGATTAAAAAAGATACAAGATAAAACAAATGGTACATTAATCATTAAAGAATATCCAACAGCGTCTGCTCATAGTGGACATTTTAGAGCATTATTAAATGAACTATCATTAAAGAAATCATTTAAACCACAGGTAGTGTTTATTGATTATTTAAATATATGTTCATCAAGTAGATTTAAAGGTGGTAATATATCATCTTATTTCTATATTAAGGCCATTGCTGAAGAGCTAAGAGGTCTTGCAGTAGAATTTGACTTACCAATATTCAGTGCTACACAAACAACAAGAAGTGGTTTCGTAAGTACAGATATTGGTTTAGAAGATACGTCTGAAAGTTTTGGTTTACCGGCAACAGCAGACTTTATGTTTGCCTTGATGTCAAATGATGAACTAGAACAATTAGGTCAAATGAAAATCAAACAATTAAAAAATAGATATAATGATCCTTCAATGCATAGGTCATTTATAGTTGGTGTAGATAGAGCCAAAATGAAATTATATGATGTGGAAAACAATGCACAAAATATAGTAGACAAGGGAACTGAAACGAAAAAGGAAGAAAATCCTTATGATAAGTTTTCAGATTTCAAAGTATGACGAAAACGTACATACATGTAAACCAACATGTTATTAGGAGTAATAAGAAACATGGAAAAGATGATCCAGTTATTACAATTAAGCGAGGAAAAAATAACACTTATTGTCACGAAGTACAAATTGATGGTCCGTCATCCGTTGTTTATGGCGGTAATGATAAACCTTTGCTTTCTTGTGGCGCTAGGGTTGTTGTGGTAACAGAAAGTGACGTTAAAGTAATAAGATAATGGCTAAGAAACAAAAAGTTAGATTTTCAAAAGGCGACAAGAGACCTAAAGCAGACAGTGAATATGTTAGACTATCTTATTCTAAAAAGATGGTTAAACGTGGCCGTAAGATATTATGGCAAGTCAAAGAAAAACCTACGAATAATATAGTAGGTACATATTTCTTTGAGGAAGACGCAGATAAACTAGTCAAATTTCAAAACAAAAATAGAGTTTGGGAATTGAATGGTGGTATTCCAAGATTTTTATGGAATAATTAACTTGCCTCTCTCTTATAAATATGTTATGAGAGATATATATGGCATATAATTTAGCAACACTATCAACGTTAACACAACACGTACCGTCTAATATAAAGAAAGATTTTACATCTTTACTATCAATGATGGTAGAGGGTGCATATTACGGTGACGACCAACCTGTCACAAAGTCTAGAGTATACATAGTTAAAGTATCTCCAGACAATCTCAAAAAAGTCCTACCTACACTAGAAAAGAAGTACACAGCAAAGATTAATCAAGGTGCTAAGAAGTCTGCCGACTTTATAGTACAAGGTTATAAGGTTAGATTTATTGAAACAGGTAAAAAATCTGTAGGAGCTTTAGACGCAAGAGTCACTTCTATGCAAGAAAATGCTTCTTTATGGATTATTAAAAGAGCATTAAAAGATAATATAAAGTATAAGTGTCCTGAAGATATATCTAAAGACAGAAAGTTTAAAGAACTAGTTAAGATATATCCAGATGTAGTTGAAGATGAATGGTTAAATAATTTTTATGCACAACAGAAAAAACTATTAGAAGTGTTTAGAGGTAAATCATGGACAGAATATAACAGAGACGGTGGTTTTATGAATTATATCTCTAACTTAATAAGAGATAAATTTAAAATATCTAAAAAGGATAGTTGGAACCCTGCCGATATATGGTTAATTAAAAATGAAAACAACGTGAAACAAACTATTGATAATGCAATGAAAGGTAACTCTGTATCTATATCTAAATTAAATGATGTAATGAAAACCTTATATAGTCAATTTAAATTGGCAGGTATATCATTAAAAAAAGTTTCAGGTAAAGAGGCGAAATATGAGGAAGTAAATACTAAAAATGCATTAATGAAAGACGCCAAGTTTACCATGAAGTTAGATAGGTCAGTTATGAAAATGGGTAATAAATCAGATAAGACATTATTATCTGCTGACATGAGAATAGATATAAAATCTGCTAACGATGTTTGCGAGTTTCAGATTAGACAAAACGGAAAAGGATTTAATCAGAATTTAAAATTTGATGGTAAATTTAAAGGTGCTGGTGCAGCTCGTATAGGAAAAGTACCAGTAGATTTACTAGCAAGATTAATGGCCGAGTATGGTGTAGGAAATAATAATAGGTTATTCTTTGTAAATGACCACAATCAATATCCTAAATCACTTGGTGCCTTTGTTAAGGTAAAATCGGTATACCTAAAACGATTTAGAGTAGTAAACCGATATACAGATACGGGTATAACAGACAGTAAATTTGTTGATACCATGGTAAAGTCATACAATAGCGCTGACCTAAAGAATGGTGTATCACATACTAAACTAATGGAACTAGATTTCCTATACTGTATATACTCTATTCCAAAGGCAAAAAGAGACAAAATGCTTACTGATATGGTGTTTTTAGCTGAGAAAAGAGGGTCACAATTTGGTCCTTTTGGCAAGTTATACTAGTATAAATATAAGTAATCATTGATATATTGAATGAGAAAGTGAATTAATTTATGGAAACAAATGAAAGAAAATGTTTAATTTTAAAGGTTTCATAACAAAAGAAAAGAACACACATTTAGAACATCTTGAAGATGACATAATCAACAGAGGTGCTAGAGGTGGAGATAATGCTATAAAGTTTCTAAAGTCAATTAGAAACATGTTAGCAGGGTCCTCTGGTGGAAAAGTTAATATGTCTGTCAAGTGGGACGGTGCGCCTGCTATAGTGTGTGGTACTAATCCAGAAAACGGTAAATTTTTCGTTGGTACTAAATCAGTATTCAACGTCAAACCAAAAATCAATTATACATCGGGTGACATTATGAGTAATCATGGTGGACCTGTTGCAGATAAATTACAAGTCTGTTTAAGAGAATTAAAAAAATTAAGAATTAGAGGTATCTATCAAGGAGATTTACTCTTTACAAATGATACTAAAATACAAAACATAGATGGTCAATCTATGATTACTTTCACACCTAACACAATCACATATGCAACACCAGTAAACTCTATTCTAGGTAAAAAGATTAGAAGAGCAAGAATGGGAATAGTATTTCATACAAGTTATACAGGTAAAGATATGAAAAGTTTAGGTGCTGGTTTTGGTACTATATCTGGTAGATCAGGTAGTACATCGGTATTTTTAGCAAGTGCTGGTTATACTGATACTTCCGGTTCATCTACATTTACTAGTGGAGAGTTGGCAAGATTTGATGGTTTAATTAGAATGGCTGAAGGCTCTTTAGGTAAGGCGGCTGTTATATTAAATGAAATGTCAAGGTCAAATGATTCTTTATCAGTAGGTTTTAGATTAAAGTCTTTCTTTAACCACTATATTAAAAACACACAAGGTCATATGGGCAAAGTAAAAACTCTACAGAAAATGTTTAGAGATTATTACGAAAATATTTTAGTAGAAGAAATAGCACAAAGAAAAACACCAAAAGGTAAACAAAAGTATAGAGATTTATTAGAACAAAATTTAAAATTTATTGATAGAAATGAATCAGGATTATATTTTGCAATAGCTTCACATGTTAGTTTAGGTAATGCAAAGAACTTTCTAATATCAAAGTTATCACAAATACAAAGTATTGGTCACTTTATTAGAACAGGTAATGGTTACAGAGTGACAAATCCAGAGGGTTATGTTGCAGTAAACAGGTCAGCTGGTGCAGTTAAACTAGTAGACAGATTAGAATTTAGTAGAGCAAACTTTACTATTGCTAAAGATTGGGTAAAAGGATAATGATAGGATTTAAAGATTATATATTTAAATTTTTAGAAGATAAAAGACAACCAAAGATTATCTTAATAGGTGGTCCAGGTAGTGGTAAGTCTACGTATGCCAAATTTTTAACAAAAGAATTTAATATAGCTCACATATATCCAGGTGACTTATTAAGAAAAGAAAAAGAAAGTGGTAGTGAAATGGGTAAAAGACTTACTAATTTAGGTAAGGGAGATTTTGCGCCAAATGATATAGTTAAGAAACTTGTATTTGACGCCGTTGCAAAGGCAGATGGTTTTGTATTTGATGGTTTTCCAAGATACATGCAACAAGTAAAAGATATGAATGAAAAAGGTATTATCATAAACAAGATAGTATATCTTAATGTTAGTGAGGAAGAAGTTATAAGAAGACTAACAGCAAGAGGTAGAGCTGATGATAAACCTGAAGTTATCAAACATAGAATACAACTATACAAAAAAGAAACAGGTCCGGTGATTGAACACTATAGAGACCACGATGGTTTTGTAGAAGTTAAAGCTGAAGGCGCAGAGCCGGAAGAGATAGCTAAAGAGATAATAAATAAGGTCAAAGAATGAAAACATTTAAAGGAGTAATATAATGTATATAAAAGGTGGAATGAAAAAAATAGGAAAAGCATTAGCAAAATCTGCCAAAGAAAATATGGATAAAGAAATAGCTATTGCAGAAAAGGAGCAACAGATGATGGACCAAGCAAATGGTATCAAGTTTCCGACAAATCCGGAAATTGACCAAACTGTAGAAGCACCAGCTTCAACAGATGTAGGAGTACCTGAGCCTGTGCTAAATGAAGATAGAAAAGGAGTTGATCTAGCTGATGGTACTAAACTAGAAGACATGTCAATAAAAGAAAAATTAGGGACATGGGGTCATAACTTTTCTCAATTAGAGGAAAAAGAAAAATTTTACTATTTACTTGAACAAGGTAAAGGTATAATTGAACTTGATGAATCTAAAAGAATTAACGGATACAGAATACATGGTTGTGTTAGCCAAGTTTGGATAATACCATCATTAAAAGAGGACAAAATGTTGTTTGAAGTAGACGCTGATTCACATGAGGCAAGAGGTGTAATGTATATTTTACAAAACATAATGTCTGGCCACACACCAAAAGAAATTTTGGAAGTGACAGATGACGATATCGTAGATATAGGTTTCTATGGTGTATTAACTGAAAGAAGACGAAAAGGTGTTTTCGCAGTTATGCAGGCAATAAGAACTTATGCTAAAGATATGGAAGAAATACTAGACGAGGCGGCTAAAGCACAAGCAAACAGTTAATATGAAAACACTAAAAGAAGTCACAGCATTTTTATCCGAGGGCGTATACGACCCAGGAATATTTAAAGCTTTCTTCTTAGCAGGTGGACCAGGTTCGGGAAAAACTTTTGTCACGAATCAAGCCTTTGCTGGAACAGGTCTTAAAATAGTAAACTCTGATACAATCTTTGAAAGAGGATTGTTAAAGGCAAATTTATCTTTAAAAATGCCAGATGAGGAAGAATATTTTAGAAACCAAGTTAGAGCAAGAGCAAAATTAACGGCCGGCTCGGCGTTAGATCAATATGTAAGAGGTAGATTGGGTTTAGTCATAGACGCAACAGGTCGTGATAAGACAGTTATATCTAGACAACATTCTATGTTATCAGCACTCGGTTACGATTGTTATATGATATTCGTAAACACAAGTTTAGAGGTGGCCATAGAAAGAAACAAGACTAGATCAAGATCAATACCAGAATATATTGTACAGAATAGTTGGAAAAAAGTACAACAAAACATAGGGTCTTTTCAAAATATGTTTAGTCCGAATAAGATGTTAATTATTGACAATAACAGATCAGAAGCTGAACTTGTCAGTAATACAATTAGAACGGCCTCATCATATATTAGAAGACAAATAAGAACTAACCCTAATAATTATATTGCTAAACAATGGATAGCAAAAGAACTAGAGGCTAAAAAAAGAATATGAAAACTTTTAAAGATTACTTAATCAAAGAGAGTATCATAGATATACCAAGACGTACATATGCGCCTGGTGTATTTGATAATGCCGATAGTAAAGACCCTAAAATAAAACCAAGTGTTAAAGAATTAATTAATAAACAGATAGAAATATTTGAGAAAGAATATCCAGTAATCAAGATAGCATTGATAGGTTCTATACTTACAAAGAGATATAGAAATGACGCTGATCTGGACATTAATGTATTGTTTGACGTACCAAAGGACAAACAAGAAGACGAAAGAGTTAATCTTTCTCAAAAATATTTGTCAGCAAAAAATCCAAAGAACATACAAGGTAAGTTAATACCTGGAACTAAACACCCTATTAACTACTACTTTATAACAGATCAAAAAACATATGACGATCAGAATAAAAAAGCAGACGCAGTGTTTGATATAGAGAAAGATAAGTTTATAAAGAGACCAGATGATTTTACTTTTGATACAAACTTATACATCAAAGAGTTTGAAAGAAAAGTACAAGAGTTAGATGTAGTAAAAGGAGAACTGAAACGAGATATAATTGATTACCATGAGTTAGTTGAATTACAACCAGATGATATATTAAACTTACAAGAAAAAATAAATGAAAAGTTAGAAGAAATAGAAGACAGTATTAAAGAGATAATAAAAATAGGTGATAACGTTGACGCAGATAGAAGAGCTGCATTCGCTGGTGATATGACACCGGATGAAATTAGAAAATATGGAGTTAAGAATAGATTACCTAAAAATGTTATCTATAAAATGTTAGAGAAATATCACTATCTAAAATTTTATAAAAAATGTAAACAGATATTAGATGACGGTAAAGTTACCGATGATGAGATAAAAAGTTTAACAGCTGAACAGATTGATAATATGAATTTAGAATCAATTGCTTCAGCATGGGACGATTTAATTAGAAGAACAATTAGACGTAAAGAAATGGGAAGAGGTCTACAACTTTATATAAAATATTTAAAACAAGGAATGAAAGACGCCAAAAATAAGGCAGCTCAACATGCTGGTATAGATTATGGTGTATTTGGAAAAGCAGTTAGAGACGCAGGCCTTCCTGAAGAAGTAAACGAAGATTTAAGAAGACCAAGAAAGACAATAGCATTCACATTTGGTAGATTCAATCCACCTACCATTGGTCATGAGAAACTTATTAGAAAAGTAAAATCTGTAAGAGCAAATGACCACAAAATTTATTTGAGTAGAAGTGAAGACAGTAAGAAAAATCCATTATCGCCACAACAAAAATTGGCGTATATGAAAAAGATGTTTCCTTCTCACGCAAGAAATATAGAGATTAATAGAACAAACATGATATTGGATATCGCTACTAATTTACACAACAAAGGTTATACAGAAATCTTTATGGTTGTAGGTAGTGATAGAGTAAGAGAGTTTGAAACAATATTAAACAAATATAACGATGTACAATCAAGACATGGTTACTACAATTTTGATAACATAAATGTGTTATCGGCAGGCGAAAGAGATCCAGACGCAGAGGGAGCTACAGGCATGTCAGCAAGTAAGATGAGAGCAGCTGCTAGTGCTAACGATTTACAAGCATTTAAAAGAGGATTACCTACTGGTGTAAACGCTGGTGACTTAATGAAAGATGTAAGAAAAGGTATGAGAATAGCCGCTAGTATGGAATACAATTTTGATAGAACAAGCGACACTCGTATGTTAACCATGGAAGAATTTGATCAACAACAGATAAGAGACCTATATTTAAGAGATATGATATTCAATATAGGCGAAAAAGTTGATTACACAAAACAAAATATTCAAGGAACAGTTAAAAGAAAAGGTACAAATTACATTGTACTAGAAGATAACAACAACAATTTACACAAAGCATGGATTTGGGACTGTATACCAATAGCTTCTGACAAAGAGGTTGCAGTACGAGAACACAATTTAAATATTGACTATGGCTTTAAGGCTATTTCTGAAAAGAAATTTGCCGATTTAAAGAAAGAATTAACAATGAAATTAGAAAAAGAAGCGTTTGAAATTGGCCACGATTACGCCAATCATACGAAAGATATAACACCGGGAGAGAAGCCAGAAGCTAAACCAGTTGACGTTAAAGAGAGAGGGTGGCCTACAGTAGGTTATAAAGAGATAAAAGATGATAAAATATCTGAAAAAGACGTAAATAATTGGGCTACTGAAGCTGAAACAATAGATAAATATAAACAAAGATTTAAGGAGGAGTGGAAAAGTAAGTTAAGTGAGGCGGTTGAGAAGATGTTAAGAGACTTACAATCCTAATAGACATATGACAAGATATAGAAAAACAATGGCAGAGGCTTGGAACGATTCAATCTTAATTGAATCTGGCCTTATGGGTACAATTAAACCAGACCAATTAGATAACATCAAAAAAGTATGGGCTAAAAAGACCATGAAAGATGTCACTCCTGGCGTGAAAGCTATGTTAGCAAAATTAGATATGCCTACTAAAGTTGCAGTTAAACATGCTAATATAAACGTACTATCTAAATTAGTATTAGATGAAAAAGAATTACAAGAGGCTAAATTTAGAATGGAAGGTGAAGTTGATTACAAAAACAATCCATATCCTGAAGACTTTGAAATGGTTGTAAATGCTAGAGATAAAGCTGACGCATTGAAACAAGCTGAAATAAATTTAAGTAAAGGTGGCAAAAAAATAAATGCTTTAGAATTTAGTAAAGTTGTAAAAGAAGAATTAGAAGAAGAAACAGAATTAGACGAAGGCAGAATGAAAGATATATTTACTGCTGACCAAGAAGGTAAGTCTGCTGAAGAAATCGCAAAGAGATTAAAGATATCTGTATCAACAGTTAAATCTATTTTAGGTATCAAAGAAGAATTAGACGAGGCAGTAGGTCATTTTCAAAAACTTATGTTAACTTATGGTAAACCAGGTGGACAAGCAATGGTTTATTATACAGACTACATGCAAGACCTCCAAAACAGAGCTCAAGAGTATAGAAAAAAAGGTTACATCATAGGTAAAATGGGTAGAAGTGTACCAATGAATCAATTACCATCAAAAATGCCTATGAAAGGTAAAGATATAAAAGAAGCTCTAGAAGAATTAGACGAAAGCGCAGCTGCTAGAGAGATTGCTAGAACAAATACTAAAAAAGATAGTATGGATTATGGCATGTATAACAAGTCAGTTGATTTATTAAAGTCTAAAAAATATGATGAGTTAAAGAAATTTTTAAAGAAAAGTGATACTGCTCCAAGAGAATATGTTATGAGTACTATTGCTAAAAAAGAACCTGCTACATTTAAAAAAATGTATGGAGACCAAACAGGTTATTACTCATTGATGAATCAAAAAGAAGACTACAATGCTATTAGTCAAATAGATGAAGTTGCTAACTTTACAGCAACTATGTTATCTACTCTTAAAAAAGAATTTGAACCTTTAAAAGGTAAATCTATTTCAGCGGCTAGAGCTAGACAGTTAATGAATATACTTGATAAATTAAATGACGCAAATTTAGAAACCTTATCTAAACATAAGATACCTTTTGTGTCAGGTGGTGCAAGAGCAAAATTAAATGTAAGAAGACTATCTAAAAAAGGAGTTAAGATTTCAACTATGAGTTATGGTGGTTCAGGATTTTATAAAGAAGAAGGCGCTCAAGATATCGCAGGTGTAGATAACGATAACAGAGCACCAATAGAAGAAGCATTTGCTGTACAGATAACTAAAAAAGATGGTAGCAAATTAATACATGGTAGATTTCATACTAAAGATAAAGCTGACGCATTTATTAAATGGTATAAAACTGGTGATATGAAAGATACTAAAGATATTAAAATTGTTTTAGAAGGCTTTGGTGCTAATACATCTACAAGACAAGGTAGTGCTTCAAGAAATGCTAAAAAGAAATATAGATTTGGATATAGAGTACAAGATACTACTACAGAAAAAGAAGTTAAAAAAGATAGTGTAGAAGAAATGTCTAAAAATAAGGCTTATGCAATTGGTATGGCAGCTGCTAAAAAACATACAGGAGATACAGAGCCACCTTTAGAAAAATCTACAATCACAAAAGGTCACGAGATTGCAGATAAACTTTTAAAAAAAGAAAAAAGAATTAGACCAGCAAGATTAGGTGAAAGCGCCCCTAAAGGTCAAAAAATGTATGGCGAAGGCGCTAAAAAATTAGTTGATAGAATTATCAAAGAGAAAATGGAGAAAAAACAATGAGCTATTTAAAACATAAAGAAAACTCTCTAGAAGATATGGCTAAAAAAATGCAGATTCACACACAAGAATCTGGATATAAGGCGATGTTCAAGAAAGAATTGGACAAAACTGGTAAAGCTGGAGTTGGTTCTATGACACCTAAAGAAAAGACAGCTTTCTTTAATAAGATTGACAGTAAACATACTGCTAAAAACGAAACAGTTAAAGAAGA
>MDTG01285726.1_pt1 | contig 12895 bp, 13 predicted proteins | sample 811421 | NCBI WGS metagenome assembly MDTG01 (sample SAMN05326645, study PRJNA326480) | marine metagenome | isolation source: seawater | place: Pacific Ocean: South East | collected 2011
GATGACACTAATGCGATAAAATAAATAATTTCTCTATATATATTATTTTTAGTAATTTTGATTAATATATTTCCAATTAGAACACCAATTAAAATTAAAAAAATAATCAAGTAGATTTGATTAAAATTTACTGCGTAATCGAATAAAAATAAGAACATTATAAATTGAATTAATGCTAAGAAAAAATAAAATAAGGTTATTTCATTTCTACTATTCATCTTAGACTTGTTCATATTTATTAATAATATTGATAAAAGTGTCCCCCCTGAGTTTGTCATTCCATGAATAACACCAATTATTATTAAAGTTACTTTTGTTAATTTTTTAGATAAGTTTTTAAAAAAAATATTTATTTTACTTCTAAGAGCTACCGTTATAATGATTAATGTTGCTACAAGATAATCAAAATTTACATAATCATTTTGAAATTTTAATACGAGTAGTCCAATAAATACTGACGGGATGCAAATTGTAAAAAAATATTTTAACCTATCTAAATTATAAAAAAATTTATTTTTTTTTAATTTAGATATGACTAAATTTAAAAAACTTGTGGTAATAGATACTGGCAACAACAATCCAATAGCGTCAATTAATGAAAAATTTAATAGCAACATTATTGGGGTACCGAGCACCAAGACACCAACCCCAACAATTGATTGAATTATGACCAATGACAAAATCAATCCAAAATAAATGATTTCAATATTCATAAGAAATTTGTTTAACATTTTTACTTTTTTTATCTAGACAAAAAAAAAACAATAGCTAAACACAAGCAAAATGAAAAAAAAATCAATAAATTGGAAAAAAAAAACTGGTATTTACATTGGAAGATTTCAACCAATACATGATGGACATTTTGAAATTATTAAAAGAGCAATAAAAAAAAATGGACAAATTGCTATTTTGGTTATGGATAGTTTTAATGTTAATAACAAAAATCCATTTACCTTTAGAGAAGTAAAAAAAAGAATAGATAAAAAATTAAATGGATTTCAAAACAAATATAAAATTATAAAAATTCCAGTTGTTTCTGAGTTAATTTATGGAAGAAAAGTTGGTTATAAAATTAATAAATACAATATAGGTAAAAAATTAGAAAAAATTTCAGCAACGAATATTAGAAAGAGATTGAAAATTGGCTAAAATAATTTGGTTAACTGGATTGTCAGGTGCTGGAAAGTCAACAATCAGTGCAAAACTTAAAAAAAATTTTAAAGGAAAAAAATGTCTTGTTATTGATGGTGATATTTTTAGAAAAAAAACTAAACAAAATTCTTTTAGCAAAAAAAATATAGTAAAAAATAATTTAAAAATTATTAATTATTGTAAAAAAAATTTTAAAAACTATGTATATATAATTGTTTCAGTAATTTCACCATTACGAAAAACAAGAAAAATTGCAAGTCGTATATTTAAACAAAACTATTTTGAAATATATGTTTTTGCTAATCTTAAAACGTTAGAAAAAAGAGATACGAAGGGTTTATATAAATTATCAAAAAAAGGAATTGTTAAAAATTTAATTGGATCCAAATCTGGAATAAAATATGAAAAAAGTCATTATAAATACTTAAAACTAAACACTAATAAATTTACAAAAAAACAATGTATGATAAAGGTTTTGAAATATGTCGGAGCATAAATCAAAAATAATTGTTACATTAGGACCATCTTCTTTTAAAAAAAAAATTTTAAACTCATTTAAAAAATTAGGAGTTTTTTTATATAGAATTAATCTATCACATACCTCTATTGCTCAACTCAAATCAAAAATAAGTTTTTTAAAAAAAAATAATATTAAAAATATTTGTATTGATACGGAAGGAGCTCAATTAAGAACTACAAAAGTTAAAAAAAAAATTTTTTTTAAAAAGGGGGCAAAAATTAAAATTTATAATAAAGATAATATTTCTAAGAATAAGAAGATTTTTATTTATCCGAAATTTAATATCCTATCATGTAAATTAGGAAAAAAAATTTCAATTGGGTTCGATGACCTAGTATTGAGAATCATTAAAAAAGATATCTTTGATAATTGTCTTCACACAGAAGTTGTAAGTTCAGGAATATTAGAGTCAAATAAAGGAGTTCATATTAATCAAGACATAAAACTAAACTCACTTACAAAAAAAGATCTTGAAGGGATTGAGATAGGAATAAAAAATAAAATAAATTTTTTTGCATTGTCTTTTGCCAATAAAGGAAAGGATGTCACTGATCTAAAAAAACTAATCCCATATAAATCTTTTATAATTTCAAAAATAGAAACAGAAAACTCTATAAAAAATCTTAGTGAAATCACCAGTAAGTCAAATGCGCTTTTAATCGACAGAGGTGATTTATCAAGATACATAGATCTGACTAAAATTCCTTATGCACAAGATTATATTATTAACTTTGGTATTAAAAAAAAAAAACCGGTATTTGTTGCGACAAATTTATTAGAAAATATGATCAAACATTCAGCTCCAACTAGAGCAGAATGTAATGATATCTACAATGCGCTAAATCAGGGCGTTAATGGATTGGTTCTTGCAGCAGAGTCTGCGATAGGAAATGATCCAGTCAAGTGTGTAATGTTTTTAAAAGACTCAATAAGTACACACAGACTTTTTAAAAAAAATAAAAATAGTAAAAAATTTTTAATTAATTAATTCAATTCAAATAATACCGATATTTCTAAATTTACTATTTGATACTAAATTTTTTGTTCATATTAGCATTTATTGGGTTCACAATTGATTAGACAATGTCTGCTTATTGAAAATTCCAAAAAAATATTTAAAATAATTCTTTAACCTTGGATTTTATAAATATTAACTTTGTATCGATTTAAAAAATGATCTGCGCAGTTTAAGCAAACTTTGACTAGGTTATTATTTTTTAATTTGTAATTAGTAATCACAAATTTTGCGCCCATTTTATAAGCCTCATCGAATTTCACTTTCGAAACATATTCTTCGTCGAAATCATTAAATTTTTCGTACACACTAACTATAGTCCCATAGTTTTTAAAATCATCTACATAATTTTTATCAAAATTCTCAATAATTTTAAGAAAAGAATCTTTATATTGTTTTGGATAAAGATTAAAATAACCACCTATTACTTTTATATCGTTAAAAGCTAAAACGCTTGGGTGAATACCTATTGCCAAAACTCTCTCATTTTTTATAAAGTTTTGTTTTATTTTTTTAAAATCTTGGGTTCTGTAGTATCCCTCAAAAGTTTGATCCGTTGTAAATCTTAGTGATTTTTTGGAAGAATCACTTTTTGTGTCTGATAATATGTAAGTTTTAAATGCCTCAAAATATTGATAATCAAGAAAATTATTTTTTATCTTACTAAAATCTTCTTTGCTTAAATTATTTTTTAAGTGATGATTAATTATATAATATGCCGATGGTTGAATCGGGTATGTTGTAACAAAAAGAAATGCGCAAAATATAAGAATTTTTTTTTGTTTAAGTTTTAAAATTTCATAAATATGCAAAAATAACATAGAAATTAAAAAATATTTAAAATAATTTATTTTTCCGTTTAAAACCACAGATTTTAGATTAGCTAATTCAATTAAATTTTTAAAAAATTCTAAACTAAGTAAAATATCAAATAAAACAATACAAAATATCAAATTAAAAAAATAAACTTTAATATTTTTATCTTTTATCATTCTTAAAGAAAAAAAATATAAAGACCAAATAAATGCAATTTGCGGAAGATAAAAAATAAAGGTCTTTTTATTGAAACCCAGATTTAAATATAATAAATCCTTTAATTTTTCCGTTAGCAATATAAGAATATCTTTGTTGTAAACGTAATCAGATCGATGATAAAATTCTATACCATTATTGAGTATATTATAAAAAATATGTAACGAAGGAAGCAAACATCCTATAAAAAAAATTAAATAAAGTTTTAAAAGATTTAAATTAAATTTTTTTTGTGAAAATAAAATCACAAATAGTAAGGAATATAAGTAAATAAATGGTGCATAATATACAACTGATGCTATACCGATCAAAAAAACTATCAGATAATGCTTTGTTCTTAATATTTCCTTACAGCACAAAAGATAAATAAAATAAGGTAATAACCCCCATTGATAATTTTCTCCCTGGTCATAAACAAGGCATGAATAAATCATTCCCGCTAAATAACATATGTATTTTGGAATTTTATTAAATTTTTTTTTTGCTAATAAACTAAATGTATAAAATGCTAAAATTGAATTTATCAAAATATTAATAAACCAAAAATTATTTCCTAATAAATAATACAAGATTTGTTGATAAAAATTAAAGGAATTTGGATAGTCTAACCAACCTAAAATTCCTCCAAGAATCAGTTTTACAGAATCTTTGTTTGTAAAGTAAAAATCAGACATAATTTTAGTTAAAAGAAAATTAGAGTCTAAAAAATCACCGGTATTTCTTATTATAATTTCTCCTAAAAAAATATATGGAATAAAAAATTCAGACGTAATTAAAAATAAAAATAGAAAAATAAAATAATAGTGATATTGATTTTTATTAAAAAACATAAATTAAAGATTTTTCATACAAAATATTTGGTTATATTTTTTATTATTAAATATATAGAAGATATTAGAGTGAGAAAATAAGCTAATTCTTTATACATAAAATCTTTTGTAATTATTATTAACATATTCCAATTATAACGCTGGTAAAAATTAAAAAAATAAAAAATTAATTTGATTAAAATTTAATGTGTAATTAGATAAAAAAAAAATATATTATTAGTTGAATTAATGCTAGAAAAAAATTTATAATTAATTAATTCAAAATTTTTTTATGAAGATAATTTATCTTTTACTTGATGCTATTTCATATCAAGACTCTTGGTTAAAAGAAAACACTAAAATGAAAAAGCTGAAGGATTATGCCAAACATAGTCTTAATTTTCATAATCATTATTCGGTGACACACAATACAATTGGTAATTGTGGCGCTTTATTTAGTGGAATAAGCCCAACATTAACACGAGTAATTGGAAGAGCTAGTGGTTTTGAAAACAATAAGTATGGTTATTTGCAACATGATTTGAAAAAAATTAATTGCTCAACACATTTTATGACACCAACAAAATTTCATTTTCCATCTGACAAAAGTTATAAAATTGATTTTGATGTATTTACTACATTGTCTAGTTCAATGGCTGATTATAGAGTTTGTGCAGAAAATTTGAATGAACAACATTATTTCAAAAAAGTTGATGAACTTTACCCTTTAGAAAATTATTTTTTAGGATTACATTATATCGACTGCCATGAACCTTATGAAACGCCAATAAGTTATAAGCTAATTAATAAAAAATTATTTCCAAATATTTGGGATTTCCTTTTTACATATGAAAATATATTTTATAGAATTCCAAGAAGATTTTTAAGACTACATATTAAACCATCAACAATACTTAATAATATTTATACATTTAAAGAATATCCTTATTTAAAAAATCTTAAACCTAAATGTTTTGGTCCTTTGCTAAGTCCGGAGAGGTACTTGAACTTTTATAAAAAATGTTGGGAAAATGAAGGCTTATACAAAGAATTCTTGCAAATGAAATTATTAGCTCACGAATATTTAGACGAACAAATTGCAAAATTTTTAAATCATATAAAAAAAAATTCTCCTAAAGATACAATCATTTTTTTTTCATCTGATCATGGTAACAATGGTGTTCTTTCACCAAATTATTTAGAAAAAAATGGTCCATTGAATGAATTAAATACTCACATCCCTTTATCAATCATTACTTTTGATGAGAAAATAAAAAAAAAACTGAATTTAGAGGGAAATATAAAAATTTACAGCTCTCATACAGACTTTTATAATACTGCATTAAGATTATATGGTTTTTCAGTTAAAGAAAATCAATTTGAAAAAAATTTATTAAGCATGTCAAATCAAGAAAGGTTTGTAATCTCTGAAATTCATGATAACAGAAAAAATCAAGCACAAACTAGGCTTGTTTCTCAAAATCAATTGATCGATCTAAGAATTAAGCCAGTGAAAAATTTTGAAAATTGGTTATTGTATAAAAAAGAGGATTTATTAAACAAAGTTTCAGAAGAAAAATTTAATATCTATGAAACTTATAAAAAAAAATATAATGATTACTATAGTTACAGAAAAAAATGAGTCTTATATTATACTAAAAAATAATTTTTAATGAAAAAAAAAATTCTTGTTACAGGATGTGCTGGGTTTATTGGAAGTAAATTAGTTGAAAGATTGTTAGAAAAAAAAAAATATAAAATTTATGGAATTGATAATTTAAATAATTATTACGATATTAAGATTAAAAAAAAAAGATTATCATTTTTCATTAAAGATAAAGACTTTAAATTTTATAAATTAGATTTAAATAACAAAGGTTTATTGTCAAAAAATTTTAAAATCAATAAGTATGATTATGTTTTTAATTTAGCTGCTCAAGCTGGTGTAAGATATTCTATAGTAAATCCAAGAAAATATTTTGAGTCTAATTTATCAGGATATTTTAATATTTTAGAGGAATGTAGATTAAATAAAGTAAAATTCCTATTTTTTGCATCTTCAAGTTCAGTTTATGGAGATCAGAAAAAAATGCCAATAAAAGAAACGATGAATACAGATAATCCGAAATCTTTTTATGCAGCAACTAAAAAATCCAACGAAGTAATGTCCTATAGTTACAGCAAAATATATAAAATGAATATAGTTGGTCTACGTTTTTTCACCGTATATGGTCCCTTTGGAAGACCCGATATGACACCATTTAGTTTCATAAATAGCTATTATAAAAATTTAAAAATAAAAATTTTTAGTCATGGAAAACATAAAAGAGATTTTACTTATATTGATGATGCGATAAGTCTAGTTTTAAATTTGTTCATTTCATTAACTAGAAAAAAAAACAAATCTTTTTTTGAAGTATATAATATTGCAAAAGGAAAATCAGAAAAACTATCTGACTATATTTACTTTTTAGAAAAAGAAATGAAATCAAAATTCAAAAAAAAGTATTTAGATGAACAACTGGGTGATGTAAAAAACACATTTGCTGACACAAATAAAATAAGAAAAATAACCAGGTATAAGCCAAAAATTGACTTAAAATATGGTGTTTCAAGGTTTGTCTCTTGGTATAAAAATTATTATAAAATTGATAGTAAATGAGTGGATATTTAGACTATATTAAGAAAATCTTACATATAGCAAATTTAGGAATAAAGCTTTATTTAATAATTTTTTTGAGTTTATTATCAACCTTATTTGATATTTTAAGTATAATTTTAATAATACCTATAGCGACAATTCTTTTTGACACTTCATCGACTGGGATTTTAAATGATTTTTTTATTTTTTTAGAAAATTACCAATTATTTAATAATAAAAAAAATTTTTTGATTTTATTTTTAATTTTATTTTTTATTAAAACATATTTGACTATTTATATTTATCGTTATATCTCAAAAATTAAACTTGATCTACAAGCGAAACTTAGGGTTGATTTGATAAACAAGTATCATTTCACAAAGTATAACGTATTACATAAAAAACAAAGTTCACATTATATTCAAACAATAACTAGTGCAGTCTCAGTTTATTCAAATTGCTTGATGAGTTTCTTAAGAATTATATCTGAAAGTATAATAATTTTATTTATATTAGCTTATTTAATATTTCTAGATCCAAAATTTATATCGACTATTTTACCAATTTTTATTTTGTTTATATTAATAAATCATCTTCTTTTTAAACAAAAACTTGTAAAATTAGGCAGATTTGTAAATTCTGTATCAAAAGATATTATACAGATTACGACAGACCTAATCAAAGGAATTAAAGAAATCAAAATTTCAAAAAAAAAAGAATTTTTTATCTCAATATTTAAATCTAGATCAAAAGATTTAGCAAAAAATAACTTAGCTTATGAGGTTATACTTTTTACACCAAGATATCTTCTTGAATTATTTTTTATCACATTAATAATTGGATTTATTCTATTTAACTATAATTTTTTATCGACTGGAGGAAGTGAAAAATATATTATTCTTCTTGCATCGTATCTTTATGCAGCCATAAGATTATTACCATCTATTTCACTTATAGCTAGGATGTCAAGTATGCTAAATAATGGGGTAACTTTTACCGAATCTCTCTATAACGATTTAATTAAAGAAGAACAAAGTGAAATTATTTCTAAAAACGATGATCTTAAAGAAAAAAATTGGGACTTTAAAAAATTAGAATTTAAAAACGTTTCTTTTGAATATAATAAAAACAACCCAGTTCTAAACGATCTTGATTTTGAAATTAATTTATCTGAAAGTATTTTGATTACTGGTCCATCTGGTTGTGGAAAATCAACTACCATAGATTTAATACTTGGTTTTTTTAAACCCACGAAAGGAAAAATTCTAGTAAATGAAAAAGAACTAGATATTAATCATTTCAGAAATAATTCATATTATATTTCACAAAATAAATTTTTGTTTAATGATACAATTTTTAATAATATTGTGTTGGACAAAAATAAGTTAAATTATAAAGATTTAGACAATGATGAAAAGATAATCTTTAAAAAAGCTCTTGAGATTTCAAGATTAGAGGAAATAGTAAATAGTAAGACTGAAAAACTAGATTTCTTAATTGGTGAGGGTGGTAACAATTTGTCAGGCGGTCAAAGGCAGAGAATTTCAATTGCTAGATCTTTGTATTCTAATAGACAAATTTTAATATTTGATGAAGCTACTTCTGAGTTAGATAAAAATTTAGAAGAGGAAATATTTTCAGACTTAAATAAATTGACAAAAATAGGAAAAACAATAATTGTAGTATCACATAGCAATGTTATTGAAAAATATTTTGATCTCATTATTTATTTAAAAAATGGATCGCAAATAAAATAGAATTTAATTAAAATCATTATAATATCAGCCCTTTTTTAGTAAGTCCTAATTTATTTCTTTACACGTATAAATTTGAGGGTAGTATTGTTCAAATTTTGAACACTATGAAAAATGATTTAGACCACTTTAATGTAATGAGAAAAATAAAGTCTAAGCCTAATTCATCACAAAGGAATATGGCAAGAGAACTAGGTTTTAGTTTAGGAAAATTAAACTATTGTTTAAATGCTCTGAAAAACAAAGGACTTATTAAAATCAAAAATTTTAAAAAAAATCCGAATAAACTAGGTTACAGGTACATCTTAACACCTAGAGGTATCACAAAAAAAACAGAATTAACTATCAATTTTATGAAAAGAAAATTGCAAGAATATGATGAATTGCATTCAGAAATGAAAGATGAGGATTAGATGTGGGTTATCTTAAAATTTAATAAAAAAAACTTATCTTTGTTAAAAAAGGATTTTTTAAGTTATTTGGGAAATGATGTTAAATTTTATTTACCTAAACTTAAATTACAAAAAAAAATTAAAAATAAACTTCAAAATATTGATAGTTTTTTATTAGGTGATTATTTATTGTGTTTTCACAAAAGTTTTGAAAATAAAAATGTAATTAATTCTCTCAAATATTGTAAAGGATTAAAGTATTTTTTAAATAATTTCCAAGAGACTCAAGAAGAAATTAAAAATTTTGTAAAAAAATGTAAATCAAATGAAGATGACAATGGTTTTATAAAACAGTGTTTTTTTGAATTTAAAGAAAATGGAATTTTTCAATTTCTAACTGGTCCGTTTATAAATACAAGGTTTGAAATTATTAATAAACAGAATTCTAGGATTAAGATTTTAATTGGAAAATTAAAAACAACAGTTACTAAAGAAAATTATTTATTTAGACCTGTTTAATAAAAAAAACAATTATTTATGCAAATTGTAAAAAACAACTTTTTACAAAATGCGGAGCTATGCTTAAATTAAATTAATTAAATAAATTGTATAAAAATGACTAACAAAAAATCAGAAATAATCATTTTCGGAGGAGCAGGATATATAGGTTCCACTGTTTCTGATTTTTTTTTGAGCAAAAATTTTAATGTTAAATGTGTCGATAATTTAATTTATAATCAAAAAAAACCTTCTAAAAAGAAAAATTTTTTTTTTCTTTAAATTAGATATTTCTAAAACGAATAAAATTAAAAAATTATTAAATGAAAAAAGTATAGTAATCTTATTAGTGGGTTTAGTTGGTGACCCTATTACAAAAAAGTATCCTAAACTTTCAAAAAAAATCAATGAAAATTATATGACTAAATTAATTGATCAATGTTTTAAAAAAAAAGTAGAACATTTAGTTTTTGTTTCCACTTGCTCAAATTATGGTATTACTCAAAACAATAAAATGGTTGATGAGAATTCACAATTAAATCCACTTTCTTTATATGCCAAATCTAAAATCAAAATAGAAAAATATTTACAAAAAAAATCTAAAAAAAACAATACAAAAACTACAATTTTAAGATTTGCTACAGCTTTTGGAGTATCAAAAAGAATGAGATTTGATTTGACAGTAAATCAATTTGTAAGAGAAATATTTCTAAAAAATAAATTAGAAGTTTATGATACGGGGACATGGAGACCATACTGTCACGTAAATGATTTTGCAGGAGCTATTTTTAAAGCAATTAAAAAAAAGGGGGGAAAATTAATTAATATTTATAATGTTGGGTCTAATAAAAACAATTTTACTAAAGAAAATATAATTAAAAAAATTCAAAAATATATCAAATTAAATAATGTTTCTTTTGTTGAGAAAAATCTAGATTATAGAAACTATAGAGTAAACTTTAATAAAATGAAAAAAGAATTAAATTTTGTGCCAAAATATAGCGTAGATTATGGAATTAGAGAATTAATCAAATCAATGAAAAAAAGGTTATTTTTAGATTTGGTAAAATCTAAAGATAGATTTGGAAATTATTTCATAAATAAAAATAGATGAAATTAAGAGAGAAAAATATTCAATTACATTCTCCAAATATATTTGGAAATGAGATAAAATATCTTAAGGAATGTATTAAATATAATTTTTTAACCTTTGGTAAACATTTAAACTCTTTTTTAAAAAAAATTAAAAATGTTACAAATTCATCTTATCCTGCTTTAGTTCAAAATTGTACTTCAGGCTTGTATTTATGTTTGAAAGTTGCGAATACAAAAAAAAATGATGAAATCATTGTCCCTAGCATTACATTTATAGCAAGTATTAATGTTATAAAATATTGTGATGCAAATCCAATATTTATGGATGTTGATGAATTTTGTAACATTGATTTAATAAAAACAAGTGAATTTATTCTTAAAGAAACCTTTTACAAAAATGGACACACTTATAACAAAAAAACAAAAAGAAGAATCTCTTCAATATTAATTGTTCATACTTTTGGAAATGTGGCAAATATTAATGATGAATTTTTGAGACTTTGTAAAAAAAGGTCTATTACTATAATTGAAGATGCCGCAGAAAGTTTAGGAAGTTATTACTTAAAAAATAAAAAAAAATATCATGCTGGTACCATAGGCCTATTAGGCTCTATATCTTTTAATGGAAATAAAATAATTACTTCTGCAGGTGGGGGAGTTGTTTTAACCAAGAATAAAAATTTAAGAAAGAAAGTTTTATATTTAGCAAATCAAGCTAAAGATAATGATCTACATTTTATACATAATGAAATTGGATATAATTTTCGATTATCAAATATTCATGCTGCAATAGGTCTTGCACAAATAGAAAATTTGAAAAAAATTCTCTCTTTAAAAAAAAATGTACACGAGACATATAAAAAAAAAATCAATTCAATTAAAGGCTTGAGTTTAATGTGTCCCCCAAATTATTCACAAAGTAATTATTGGATTAATATCCTTAAGATTGATAAGGGTTATAAACTCTCAAAAAATAAATTATTAAAAAAACTTATTTCAAAAAATATTCAAGCAAGATCAGTCTGGTTTCCAAATCATATGCAAAAACCGTATAAAAAATATCAAACATATAAAATACAATTAGCAAAAAAAGTTTTTGAAAACTATATTTGTTTACCATCAAGTTCTTTTTTAAAATCCAAAGATATAAAATACGTTACTGATAACTTGAAATGAAAAAAATAATTTTAATTGGTGCAGGAGGCCATGCAAAATCGTGTATTGATATAATCACTGATTTAAAAAAATATAAAATTTCTTATTTACTTGAAAATAAAAAAAGTAAAGATTTAATGGAATATAATAAGATGAATTATAATGAGAGAAATTTATTAAAGATAAGAAAAAAAATTCAGTTAGCTTTAATAGCTTTTGGACAAATTAAAGATAAATCGAAAAGACAAAATGTTTTCAATCAATTAAAGAAGATAGGTTTCAAACTGCCTGTAATAATATCTAAAACTTCGTATGTATCAAAAAAATCAAAAATCTTAGAGGGTACAATTATTATGCATAAGTCAATAATTAATACTAATGTTAAAATTGGTTATAATAATATTATTAACACTGGATCAATAATAGAGCACGATGTTTCAATAGGGAACCACAATCACATTGCACCTGGAGCAATAATCAATGGTGGTGTCTTAATCGGAAATAATTGTTTTATTGGCAGTGGAAGTATTATTAAACAAGGCTTAAAAATAAAGAATAATAGTTTTATCCAAGCGGGTGAAGTAGTTCTAAAAACATAATTAATTTAAAATAACATGACAAATGGCGGTCCAATAATTATTGCTGAAGTTGGAGTAAATCACAATGGTAATAAAAAACTTTTAAATCAATTGATTGAAAAAGTATCAAATACTGGTGTTGATTTTATAAAATTTCAAGCTTTTATCACTGAAAATATTGTTATTAAAAAATCCCCTAAAGCAAATTATCAAAAAAAAATAAAATCAAGTCAATTCAATATGCTTAAAAAATA
>MDTG01351548.1_pt1 | contig 12895 bp, 7 predicted proteins | sample 811421 | NCBI WGS metagenome assembly MDTG01 (sample SAMN05326645, study PRJNA326480) | marine metagenome | isolation source: seawater | place: Pacific Ocean: South East | collected 2011
CCCTCGGCCTCGGCGCCCTGGCCCGCCTCGACGCCGCCGCCTGGACCAGCCTGGGCGTCCTGCTCCTGCTCTTGACCCCGACCGTCCGCGTCGCCGGGATCCTGGGCGGCTTCGTGCAAGAGAAGAAGAAGACGAGCTCGATCGTGGCCACGGCGGCGCTGCTGGTGTTCATGATCGCGTCCTTGATCTTCACCCCCAACCACGGACCGGCGCTCGAGGAGGGCGGGGCCGCCCCCGTCGGCTCGACCGCGCCGGTCACCTCGGAGGGACAGTGAGCAAGCGCGTCGCGCTGGTGGTCGGAGCCCGACCGAACTACTTCAAGGCCAAGCCGGTGCTCGCGCGCCTCGACGCGCACCCCGAGCTCGAGCCGATCCTGGTCCACACGGGCCAGCACTACGACCCCAGCCTCTACGAGGAGCTCTTCGCCCAGCTCGACCTGCGCGCCCCCGACGTCTACCTGGGCGAGACCGACCGCCGGCTGAGCGTGCCCGACATGATCCAGGCCTTCGCGGCCTGGCTCGAGGAGGCCGAGCCCGCCGCGGTGGCGGTCGTGGGCGACGTCGACTCGACGGTCAGCTCGGCCCTGGCCAGCTACTACGGCAACACGCCCGTGGCGCACATCGAAGCCGGCCTGCGCAGCGGCGACCGCTCGATGCCCGAAGAGATCAACCGGATCGTGACCGACGCCGTCTCGGGCCTGCTCCTCGTCAGCGACCCCGCCGGCGTCGAGAACCTGGCCAAGGAGGGCCGCAGCGGCGACGACGTGATCCTCGTCGGCAACGTGATGATCGACACCCTGCTCGAGCGCCTGCCCGTCGCCCGCCAGACCCCGCTGCCCGCGGCCGTCGAGGCCGCGGTCAAGGAGCCCTTCGCGCTCCTGACCCTGCACCGCCCCGGCAACGTGGACGACCCCGCGCGGCTGAAGGCCTGGTGCGAGGCCTTCGCGCAGGCCGCCCAGCGCCTGCCGGTCGTGTTCCCGGTGCACCCCCGCACCCGCAAGCGCCTCGAGGACGCGGGCCTGTGGGAGGGCCTGAGCGCGACCCCGGGCCTGGTCGCGTGCGAGCCCCTCGGCTACCTCGAGGTGATCCGCCTCCAGGACGCGGCCGCGGTCGTCCTCAGCGACTCGGCCGGGATCACCGAGGAGTCGAGCGTGCTTGGGACCCCGGTCCTGACCCTGCGCCCCAACACCGAGCGCCCGATCACCCTCGAGCACGGGACGGCCGTGCTGGTCGGCGAGCCCGAGGGCGTGGCCGAGTGGCTGGGCAAGGCCCTGGACGGCCCCTACCCGCAGCGGGACGGGATCGAGCTCTGGGACGGGCGCGCGGCCGAGCGAGTGGTCAACGCGCTCGCCGAGTGGATCGGCTAGGAACCCGGCAGGTTCTTCGATTCGCTCGGCGCCGGGAGCGCGGCTGGCTTGACGCTCTCGACCCCGGCGCTCATGAACACGTCGGCCAGGAAGGGGTACATCGCGCGCGGAATGAAGCGCATGACCCACATGCTGAGCGCGTTCATGAAGCCCGTGACCACGTTCCGGCGGCCGGCGAGCATCTTGCGCACGGCGATGTCCGCGCAGGTCGCCGCGCTCATCAGGCCCGCCTCGCCCAGGCCCTTGAGCTTCTGGTTGGCGTGATCCATGAACTCGGTCCGGGTCGGGCCGGGGTTGACCGAGATCGCCTTGACGCCCGTCTTGCGCAGCTCGTAGCCGACGGCCTCGGTCAGGTTCCGCACGTAGGCCTTGGTCGCCGCGTAGACGGCGAAGGTCGGGCAGGGCAGGTAGGCGCCGGTCGAGGCGACGTTCATCACGTAGCCGTGCCGCCGCTCGATCATCTTGGGCAAGAAGAGGTGCATCAGCTGGGTCAGCGCGGTCATGTTGACCTGGAGCATGCCCGCGTAGCGGCTCCAGTCGACGTCGACGAAGTCGAGGTAGGCGCCGAAGCCCGCGTTGTTGACCAGCACGTCGATCGCGAGGTCGCTGCCCTCGGTGGCCGCGAAGAGCGCCTCGGGGGCGGCGGGGTCGGCCAGGTCGCTGGCCACCACCCGCACGTCGACCCCGTGCGCGTCGCGCAGCTCCTGCGCGAGCGCCTCCAGCCGCTCCTCGCGGCGGGCCGTGATCACGAGGTTCGCGCCCTCGCGCGCCAGGCGGCGGGCGAGCTCCGCGCCGATTCCGCTGCTCGCTCCGGTCACCAAAGCGCGCTGGCCGCTAAGTCGTTGCTTCGCCATGTGTCTCTCCTCGAGGGACCGAATGATACGCGCTCTCGTTGCGCATGAGAGACGTTCTCACTCTCATAACATGCCTTACTACTTGCACTTACTGCGGCCTTCCGTAAGTATGCGCCCCCGCCAAGGAGAGAGACTCATGGCCGACTCACTGCAAGAAGCCGTCGCTGACCTGGCCAAGGTCAAGGCCGAGCACCGCGGCATCCTGCGCACCCTCGCCTCGGACGCCGGCATGGCCCCCGAGACGCGCGCGACGCTCATCGACCACCTCTACGACGAGGAGGACGAGCACCTCGCCGAGATCCAGGCCATGAGCCAGGGCGCCCCCGCCGCCTCGGCGGCGGCCGCCGCCGCGCAGTCGGGGCGCGCCTCCCAGCGATCACTCACCGTCGGCTCGCTCCGCAGCAACGAGCCGCCCCGCACCCCCAACCTCGGGAGCCTCCGCCCCCACTGAGGGCGGATCAGGAAGGAAGAACCTCCCATGTCCATGAACGACCAGGGCCCTCTCAACGACGAGCAGTGGAGCCGGATTCGCGAGGAGGTCGTGCGCGAGGCGCGCCGGACCCTCGTCGCCCGCCGCTTCCTCGGCATCTACGGCCCCCTCGGCGCCGGCATCGAGAGCGTCCGCCTCGAGACCTACGCCCCGGACCGCGACGCCGAGATCGACCTGATCGGGCGCCCCGACCCCGACCCCATCGCGGCCGCGTCCGAGACCTACGTGCGCGTCCCGATCCTCTACAAGGACTTCACCCTCCACTGGCGCGAGGTCCGCTTCTCGACCGAGCTCGGCGCGCCCATCGACGCCTCGCGCGCGATCCGCGCCGCCCACTTCGTGGCCGACCGCGAGGACAACCTGCTCTTCAACGGCGAGCCCCGCTTCGGCATCCAGGGCCTGCTCAACGCCGAGGGCCGGCTCAAGGTCGAGCGCAGCGACTGGAGCGACTTCGGCCGCGCCTACCAGGACGTGGTGCGCGCGACCGAGGCCCTGCTCGACAAGAACCACCACCGCCCCTTCGCGCTGGCCGTCTCGGCCCATGACTACGCCGCGCTGATCCGTCAGCGCGAGGGCCAGTTCGCCCCCGAGCTCGACTCGATCCTGCGCCTCTGCGACGACGGGGTCTACACCTCGCCCGTGATCCCTCAGGGCAAGGCCGTCGTGCTCTCGACCGGCGATCAGAACTTCGACATCGCCGTGGCCGAGGACCTGAGCGTGACCTTCCTGGGCGAGAAGGACCAGGACTACCCCTTCCGCGTCTACGAGTGCCTCGTGCTGCGGATCAAGCGCCCGCAGGCGATCTGCACCATCGAGTAGGCGCTACTCCTTCAGCTTGGCCAGCAGCGCGCGGATCGCCTCACGATCGTCGGGGCGGTCCGCGTAGCTCAGCGCCTCCTCCAGCAGGGGGCGAGACTGCGCCGGGGGCAGGATCTTGCAGGAGTGCTTGAGCCACTCGACCAGGACCCGGCGGACCTGGCGGTCCTGGGGGTCCTTGCGCGCCGCGGCCCGCAGCTGGTCGGTGTAGGAGCGCTCGCTCGCGCTGATCGAGAGCTGCTGCCCCTCGACCCGGGCCACGTGCCAGCGCGCCTCGTGGTGCCAGCGGCGCAGGAGCAAGGGGAGCTCGATCCCCTGAATCCGCTTGGCCAGCCGGCGCGCGGTCTCGACCTGCTCGGCCCCCTCGGGGACGTGCTCGAGCGCCATGTAGAGCACCTCGGCCAGGTAGAGCGGGCTCAGGTCGCGCATCGCGTCAGGGTCGAGGCCGAGCTGGGTCAGGGTCGCGTAGTCGCGCGGCACGATCAGGGCCCGCAGCACCTTGGCGCAGTCGCAGGCGGGAGAGCGGCGCTCGAGCGCAGCCAGCGCGTCCGGGTGGCGCCGCGCGACCTCGCGCGGGTCGGTCCCCGGCAGCCCGTGGCGAGCGAAGCCGTGCAGCTGGGCCGCCGTGGCACTGCCGCTGATCGTGCGATCGAGCATCACCTGGGCCAGGGCGTTCTGAAAGCGCTCGCTGCTGCGGCGCCCGCCGTCCAGCACCCCGAGCACCCGCTCCAGCTCGCACAGGTCGTCGAGCTCTTCGGCGCTGGGCCCGCCGCGGATCGCGCTCCACATGGCGGTCAGGCGCTGGGCCATGGCGCGGCTGAGCGCCGGGACGAGCAGGCTCCCGCCCGCGCCCTGGCTGGCCGGCGCGCTGCGCAGCACGCGCTCCAGGCGGCCGAGGCGGGCCCGCAGCAGCAGCCCAGCGACCGCGCTCCAGTCGCGCGCGTGCGCCTCCAGCGCGCGCGTCTTGGCCCCCGCCACCCGGGCGCGCGGGAGCGAGGACCAGCGCTCGACGGCACCCTCCAGCCGCTCGAGGTCGCGCTGGTGCTCGGCCGCGGTGCCCCCGTAGGCGTCGTCGAGGAGGTAGTCGAAGCGCCGCTCGAGGGCCGCCGGCGCGAGGATCACGGCGAGCTCGGCCTCTTCCTCGCCAGCCTGGGCGCCCGCGGTCAAGAAGGCCTGCGGCAAGTGACGCGCCAGGAGGGCCAGGCGCACCCGCCGGACCGCGGCGGCCTCGGGGTAGCTGCGCGCGGCCTCGTCCAGGAGCCGCCACACCGCGGTCAGGTCGCGCTTGGCCTCGCTGGCCAGCACGTCCACGATCAAGTGCGGGAGCTCACGGCTGCCGCGCGCCTGCGCGGCGCGCTTCGAGCCGCGCCGCCGCTCCGCGAGCCGCGCGTGGGCCTCCAGGGTCGCCCGCGCGGAGAGCAGGTCTGGGGAGGGACCGAGCACGCGCTCGACGTGGTCGAGCGCGGCGAGGCGGCGGGTCAGCTCGCCCAGATCGAGCTCGAGGGGCGTCGTAGGGTGCAGCCCGTAGAGGCCTGGCGCCAGCACACGCTCCTGCCAGGCCAGCTCCTCGGCCAGCTCGCTGCGCGCGGCCCGGCGCGGGGCCAGGACCGCCTGGTTCGTGACCAGGGCCACCGTCCCCACCCCGAGCACCAGGGCCAGCCCCACGGCGAGGGGTGAGCGCCGGCTGCGGCGCAGGATCGCGCGCGCCCGCGTCCGCAGACCCGAGCGCGAGGCCGTGACGGGGTCGCCCGTGCGGAAGCGCGCGAGGTCCTCGGCCAGCTCGAGCGCGCTCTGGTAGCGGTGCTCCTGCTCCTTCTCCAGGCACTTGAGCACGACCGCGTCCAGGTCGGCCGGCACGCCGGGCTCGTGGGCGCTCGGCGGCTCGGGGTCCTGGTTCACGATCGCGGTCACGACCTGCAGCAGGCTCTCGCCCAAGAAGGGCACCTCCCCGCTGAGCGCCTGGTAGAGGGTCATCCCCAGCGCGTAGACGTCGCTGCGCTCGTCGATCAGCTCGTGGCTGGCCGAGGCCTGCTCGGGCGGCATGAACACCGGCGTCCCCAGCAGCTGCCCGGAGAGGGTCAGCCGCTCGCGCTCGGCGCTGAGGTCCTTGGCGAGGCCGAAGTCGGTCAGGAGCGCGCGCCCGTCGCGCGCGAGCAGCACGTTCCCCGGCTTGAGGTCGCGGTGCAGGACCCCCTGCTCGTGCGCGTAGTGGACGGCGCGCGCCAGCTCCTCCACGACCCGCGCCGCCTCTCGCGGCGGCAGCGAGCCGTCCCGATCGATCCGCGCCTCGAGGGACTCGCCGTCGATCAGGTCCATCACGAGGAAGGGCTGGCCCTCGTGGACGCCCACCTCGTGGACCGGGACCACGTGCGGATGTCGCAGGCGCGCCACGAGCCGCGCCTCGGCCGCGAAGCGCGCGCGGGCCTTGTCCCCCTGGCGACTGCTGAGCAGCACCTTGAGCGCGACCTCGCGCCCGAGCGTGTCGTGGCGCGCGACGTAGACCGCGCCCATCCCGCCTCGGGCGAGCTCCCTCAGGATCGTGTAGTCACCGAAGTTGCGCCGCACCCGCTGAACCTACTAGGAAGAGCGCGGCTGCGCCGCGCCTTCCTAGATGTTCGGGGAGGGGAGGGCTTTCTCGGGGGCGGGAGGGAGGAGGGTCGGCGCGAAGTCCTAGCGCGACCGACGTCGGATTCTTGGATGGCGCCCGGGAGCGGAAAGTGTGGTGAGGGCGCCCTGTGGAGCCAAGGGCGCACATGGGCCCCAGTTCAGGCGATCCCTACGTTGAAGGTGCCCTTGTAGCCGCTGCCCTGCGCGCTCGTGGCCAGGAGCAGGTGGTCGCCGACGGGCAGGCCGTCGCTGTGCAAGGCTTGGTAAATCGAGTCGTTCGAGTTGCGCACCGAGCGCGTCCCGCGCGCGGCTGAGGACATCCGGAGAAATCTCGCCGCTAGAGGATCGCCCGCTCCGCGCGCGCCTCGGCCACGGCGCAGTAGAGGACCGGGACCACGAACAGGGTCACGAGCTCGACGCACATCCCTCCGAAGGAGGGGATCGCCATCGGGATCATGATGTCGGAGCCGCGCCCGCTCGAGGTCAGGATCGGGACCAGGGCCAGGAGCGTGGTCGCGGTGGTCATCAGGCAGGGCCGGATCCGCCGCAGACCCGCCTCGAGGGTCGCGGCGCGGATCCCTGCCTGTGAGCGGGTCGGGTTCTGGGCGAAGGACTGATCGAGGTAGGTCGCGATCACCACCCCGTCGTCGGTCGCGATCCCGAACAGGGCGATGAACCCGACCCAGATCGCGACCGAGAGGTTGATCGGGTGGACCGAGAAGAGCTCGCGCAGGTCGACGCCGAGCAGCTCGAAGTCGAGGAACCAGGGTTGGCCGTAGAGCCAGATCATCGCGAAGCCCCCGGCCCAGGCGACCGCGATCCCGCTGAACACCAGCAAGGTCGTGCTGACCCGCCCGAACTGGAAGTAGAGGATCACGAAGATCGCGAACAGGGCCACGGGCAGCACGACGCGCAGCTTGCGCTCGGAGCGGAGCTGGTTCTGGTAGCTGCCCGCGAAGCTGTAGCTGACCCCCGCCGGGATCACGAGCTCACCCGACTCGATCTTGGCCGCCAGGAAGGCCTGGCAGTCCTCGACCACGTCCACCTCGGCGGCGCCCTGCCGCTTGTCGAAGAGCACGTAGCCGGTCAGGAAGGTGTCCTCGCTCTTGATCACCTGCGGCCCGCGCACGTAGCGGATCTCGGCCAGCTGCACGAGGGGGATCTGGTGCCCGTCCGGCGTAGGCACGAAGATGTCGCGGATCGCCTCGATCGAGTCGCGCCGCTCGCGCGCGTAGCGGACCCGGACCGGGTAGCGCTCCCGCCCCTCGACGGTGGTGGTGAGCGGGCGCCCGCCGATCGCGACCTCGAGCGCGTCCTGGACCTGGGTGATCTTGAGCCCGTGGCGGGCGATCGCGTCGCGGTCGATCTCGATCTCGACGTAGGGCTTGCCGACGATCCGGTCGGCGACCACCGCCTCGGGCGCGACCGAGGCCACCTCCTTGAGCAGGCGCTCGATGTCGAGGCACACCCGCTCGATGGTCTCGAGGTCGGGGCCCTTGACCTTGACGCCGAGCGGCGCGCGCATCCCGCTCTGGAGCATCACGATCCGGGCCGCGATGGGCTGCAGCTTGGGCGCCGAGGTCGTGCCGGGCACACGCGCGACCCGCACCAGCTCGTCCCAGATGTCGTCCGCCGAGCGGATGTGATCGCGCCACTGGCGGAAGGGCCGCCCCGCGGAGTCCTCGATCAGCTCGCCCGACGCGTCGCGGCGGAACTCACCCGCCTCGGCGTCGTAGGCGAAGCGCCGGCGCCGACCCTCCTCGTCGAGCACGTACTCCGGCTTGTAGTTGACGATCGTCTCGACCATCGAGATCGGCGCCGGGTCGAGGGGCGTCTCGGCCCGGCCCAGCTTGCCCACCACCTGCTCGACCTCGGGCACCGAGGCCATCGCCATGTCGAGCTTCTCGAGCACGTCCTGGGCCTCGCCGATCGAGGCGTGGGGCATCGTGGTCGGCATGTAGAGGTAGCTGCCCTCGTCGAGGGGCGGCATGAACTCCTTGCCCAGGCCCGGGAGGGCGCCCTCGAGCGAGGCCCGCAGCGGGGCCGCGCGCTCACTCTGATAGGCCAACCCGCCCAGGCCCACCAGCGCGGCCATCGCGACCCCGCCCCCGAGGCTGGCGACGAGGTTGGCCGGGGTCGCGGGGAGTCGCTGGAGCAGGAGGGCGCGCCCCGCCTGGTAGCTGGCGATGGCGAGGAACACGCCCAAGCCGAGCAGCGGCGCCCAGGGGAACACGGTCGCCGCGCCCAGCCACACGCTCAGCCCGAACAGGAGCAGCGCGGCCGGCAGGAGCAGAAACAGCTTCTTGTGGTCCAGGCACCAGCGGAGCAGGGCGGGGTAGACGCGCAGGAAGAGGAGGAAGGAGCCGAGCCCCCCGCCGATCAGGCCCCCCGTGAAGAGGAGGTTCTTCCCCACCCCCGCGGCGGGGCCCAGGGGCAGCCAGTGCTCGTTGAGGAACCAGACCACCAGCAGGGCCGCCAGCCCGTTGCTGCCCCAGGAGGCGTAGTCCGCGCCCCGCTCGCTGCGCGCCTCGAGGGTCGGGGTCGCCAGGCCGAGGGCGGCCATCACGATCAGGACCAGCCCGGCCGCGACGCTCAGCCAGAGCGCCGCGACCCCGGCCACGAGCAGGGCCAGCGGCCACACGTAGCGGTGCCAGGAGCTGCCCCGGCCGCGCTCGGTGAAGAGCAGGTGCGCGGCGGGCGGGATCACGGTCAGCGCGACCAGGATCGAGCCCAGGAGCGCGAAGGTCTTGGTGAAGGCCAGCGGCCGGAAGAGCTTGCCTTCGGCCGCCTCCATCGCGAACACCGGCAGGAAGCTCACGATCGTGGTCGCGACGGCGGTCAAGACCGCGCCGCCGACCTCGACCGCGGCCCGGTGGATCACCTCCAGCCGGTCGTCGGCGGGCTCGGCTTCGTCGAGGTGCCGGAGGATGTTCTCGCAGAGGATGATCCCCATATCGACCATCGTCCCGATCGCGATCGCGATCCCCGAGAGCGCGACCACGTTGGCGTCGACGTGGGAGAGCTTCATCGCGACGAAGCAGAGCAGCACCGCCAGCGGCAGCAGGCCCGAGATCAAGAGCGAGCTGCGCAGGTGCAGCACCAGCGCGATGACCACGATGATGCTGATCAGGATCTCCTCGCTCAACGCGGTGTTCAGCGTGCCGAGGGTCTCCTGGATCAGGCCGGTCCGGTCGTAGAAGGGCACGACCTCGACCTGGCTCAGGGTCAGCCAGGGCGGGTGCTCCTCGAGGTGCGCGCTGGCCCAGGCCACCCAGGGCTCCTGGGCGAGGGTCCCCCCCTCGAAGGCGGGGAAGCCCTGCTCGACGGCGAAGGCCTCGACCTCGGCCGGCTTCACCCGCGCCCAGTCCACGACGACCTTCTTGGGCAGGCCCGGCGAGATCTCCTGGATCCGCGCCTTGAGGTGCTCGAGGGCGGCCATGGGGTTGTCCCCGTAGCGGACGACCGCCACGCCGCCCACGGCCGGGGCCCCAGCCTTGTCGAGGGCCCCGCGCCGCAGGGCCGGCCCGAGCTGGACCCGCGCCACGTCCTGGATCCGGATCGGCACGTTCTCGCGCGCCTGGATCACGACCTTCTCCAGGTCCGCGATCGTCTTGACGAAGCCCAGTCCGCGCACGACGTATTCGGCCGAGTTGACCTCGATCGTGCGCGCGCCGACGTCGAGGTTGCTCCCGCGCACGGCGTCCACGACCTGGGTCAGGCTGACCCCGTGGGCGCGCATCGCCTCGGGGTCCACGTCGACCTGGTACTCGCGCACGAAGCCGCCCACCGAGGCGACCTCCGAGATCCCCTCCGCGCCGAGCAGGGCGTAGCGCACGTGCCAGTCCTGCACGCTGCGCAGCTCGTCGAGGCCCCAGCCGCCGGTCGGCTTCCCGTGGCGGTCGCGGCCCTCGAGCGTGTACCAAAACACCTGCCCCAGCGCGGTCGCGTCCGGGCCCAGGGTCGGCTGGACGCCCTTGGGGAGGGTGCCCGCGGGGAGGCTGGCGAGCTTCTCCAGCACGCGTGAGCGCGACCAGTAGAAGTCGACCTCCTCCTTGAAGATGATGTAGACCGACGAGAAGCCGAAGAAGGAGTAGCTGCGGACGGTCTCGACGCCCGGGATCCCCAGCAGCGCGACGGTCAGCGGGTAGCTGATCTGGTCCTCGACGTCCTGCGGCGAGCGGCCCATCCACTCCGTGAACACGATCTGCTGGTTCTCGCCAATGTCGGGGATCGCGTCGACGGGCACGGGGTCGCGCGGGATCGCCGGCAGGTGCCAGTCGAAGGGGGCGACCATCACCCCCCAGCCGACGAAGAAGGCCAGGGTCAAGGCCACGACCAGCTTGTTCTCGAGGCAGAAGCGAATCGTGCGCGAGATCACCGGCCCCCTCCCTGCTTGCGCAAGCGCATCCCGCAGCTCGGGCACTCGCCGGGCCCAGAGCGGCGCACCTTGGGGTGCATTGGGCAGGTCCACACCTCCGCCGCGGGCTGCGGGCTCGGCGTCGGCGCCGGCGGCGGCGGCGTTGCAGCCGGAGTGGGCACGGGCGAGGGGGGCGGCGTGGGCGAGGGCGCTGGCGCCGGCTCGCGGTGCTCGTGCTCGCGCGCCGGCTCACCCGTGGGCGCGGGCGTGGCGGGCTCCTCCGGGCGAGGCGGCGCCTCGGTCCGGCCCGGGAAGGCCGCGCGGATCTGGCCGCAGCGGAGCATGCTGGCGCCGAAGTAGGGGTTGTCGATCACCTCGCCGCGCTGGAGCCAAGGGGCGCCCTGATCGTCGCGGGCCATGGGGCAGTAGGCCTCGCGCAGGATCCCCTCGTCGTGCCCGAAGCGGCGCTCGACCTCGAGTAGCGCCAGCGAGAGCGGGTAGAAGGCCGCGCGCGCGGCAGGCAGCCCCGCGCCCTCGGCGACGCCGAGCGACGCGTCCCGGAGCCGCTTGGCCTCGCGCATCCAGACCACGTGCCCCTCCTTGGGCACGATCGCGTGGTCGATCTTGCGCAGCTCCTCGTGGAGCGCGCGCGCCGCCCGCTGGGCGGCGGGCAGGTCGTCATCGGCCAGGGCCTCCTGCACCGTGAGGTAGCCGGCATAGACCGGCCGCAGCGCGGCCAGCAGCTCGGGCGGCGCCGGCAAGCGCTCGACCTCGCGCCCCTCCTCGGGCGGGAGCATCATCGAAGGCCGCGCCTCGAGCTGGATCGCGCTGTCGATCTTGAAGGCGCCGCGGGTCACGACCCGCTGCCCCTCCTCGAGCCCGGCCCGGATCACGTAGAGGTCGCCCGCCCGCGGGCCGAGCACGACCTCCTGCCCGCGGAAGGTCGGCTCCTCGCCCTCGACCCGCAGGTAGACGAGCGAGCGCGCGCCCGTCCAGAGCACGGCCGAAGCCGGCACCACCAACGGCAGCTCGCCGGCCGCCTGCCGCTCGCCGTGGAGGGTCTCGGCCCGGACCAGCGGCATCCCGCACTCGTCGCAGCTGCTGGCCTCGTCCTTGATCACGCTCCAGTGCATCGGGCAGATCCACTTGCCGACCAGGCTCGGGTCGAGGGTCTGGCCCTCGGCCTGGAGCGGGGCCTCGAGGGTGGCTCGCACGAACATCCCCGGCTTGAGCCGCCCGTCCTCGTTGCGCACGTTGAGGCGCACCTTGACGGTCCGGGTCTTCCCCGAGAGCACCGGGTCCACGAACACGACCTGCCCCTCGTAGGACACGCCGGGGTAGGCCTCGGTCACGAAGCGGACCCTCTGCCCGTAGCGGATCCAGGCCAGGTCCGACTCGTAGGCGTCGAGTTGGATCCAGACCTGGCTCAGGTCGGCGATGGTGTAGACCCGCTCCCCGGTCGTGACGTAGTCGCCCACGTTCTTGTTCTTGTGGACGACCACCCCGCCGCTCGGCGCCCGCACGGTGACGTGATCGGAGGTCCGACCGCTGCGCTCGATCTCGGCGATCTGGTCGGCGCGCAGGCCCCACAGCCGGAGCTTCTCCCGCGCCGACTTCACGGTCTGGTTCGCGGTCTCGAGCATCAGTCGGCTCTCGCTCTCGGCCAGCGTGCGCCGCGCCTCGATCGCCTGGAGCAGCTCCTCCTGCGCGCTCAAGAGCTCGGGGCTGTAGATCTCGACCAGGTGGTCGTCCTTGCGCACGGGGGTCCCCGTGTAGTCGACGTACATCCGGTCCAGGCGCCCAGGGATCCAGGCCGTAATGAACGAGAGGCGCGTCTCGTCGTAGTCGACCTTGCCGACCAGGCGCACCTCGCGCGTCGCGGCCTGGCGCCGCACCGGCGTGGTCTCGATCTCGGCCAGCGCCGCCGCGGCCTCGGACAGCCGCAGCTCCCGCAGCCCCACCCCGCCCCCCTCGTCGGCCGGGATCAGGTCCATCCCGCAGAGCGGGCAGTCCCCGGGCTTGGGGCTGCGGATCTGGGGGTGCATCGAGCAGGTCCAGGTCGTGGGCTCCTGCTTCCCGCCCGCCTGCGCAGCCTCGGTTGGCGCCCCCCTCGGCGCCGTCCAGCGCCCGACCCCCAGCCCGAGCACCAGCAGCACCGCCGCCCCCGCGACCTGAGCCGCCCAGCGCCCCCAGGCCCCAGGCTTCGCGCCCTCGACGGACGTCCAGTCGGTCTCGCTCATCGCTCCCTCGGGCTCGGTCTCGGCCTCGGTCGTCGGACCCTCGGTCTCGGTCGTCGGACCCTCGGTCGTCGGACCCTCGGTCTCGGTCTCGGTCTCGGCCTCGGCCTCGGCCTCGGTCGTCGGACCCTCGGTCTCGGTCTCGGTCTCGGCCTCGGCCTCGGCCTC
>MDTG01438341.1_pt1 | contig 12895 bp, 13 predicted proteins | sample 811421 | NCBI WGS metagenome assembly MDTG01 (sample SAMN05326645, study PRJNA326480) | marine metagenome | isolation source: seawater | place: Pacific Ocean: South East | collected 2011
ACTGGGGTCTTGCTAATTCTTTTTGGAGTCCTTATTCTTACAAATCGTATTCAAGAATTAGCGTTCTTTTTTATTAAATATTTACCATTTTTAACACAGATTGGATAAGGAGTTTATATGTTTCAAGCAGATCTTTTTAAAGGAAAAAAAATCTTAGTTACAGGAGGAGGTACTGGTCTTGGAAAAGCTATGGCGTCAAGATATCTTCAATTGGGTGCAGATGTGTACATATGTGGAAGAAGAAAAAGTATTCTTGATGAATGTGCTGATGAAATGATGAAAGAACATGGAGGTAATGTGAAAGCAATCTCTTGTGATATTAAAGTGCCTGAAGCAATCGAAGATATGATAAATGAAATATGGTCAGATGGTCCACTTTCAGGATTAGTAAATAACGCAGCAGGGAATTTTATTTCACGTACAGAAGACCTATCCCCAAGAGCTTTTAATGCAATTTCAAATATTGTTTTTAATGGAACATTTTATACTACAAACATTGTTGGTAAGCGTTGGCTTAAAGAAAAGATTAAAGGAAGTATTATTTCAATTCTAACAACATGGGTATACAGCAGTGGACCATTTACTGTTCCATCTGCCATGTCTAAATCTGGTTTAGCTACAATGACAAAATCTTTAGCTGCTGAATGGGGGAACAGAGGAATCCGATTGAATGCTATTGCACCAGGTCCTTTTCCTACTAAAGGCGCTTGGGAAAGGCTTGCGCCAGGGGACACAAGCAAAGGCATGATGGAGTCTATACCTATGAAAAGAACTGGAGAACTTGATGAGTTAGCTAATTTAGCAGCTTTTTTAATGGCAGATGGATGTGAATATTTAACTGGAGAAATTGTAACAATTGATGGGGGTCAGTGGTTAAATCATGCAGGTAATTTCTATGATATGCTTAAAAATGTATCTGATGATGAATGGGAGCAGTTAAGAAATATGATTAAATCTTCAAATGAGTCTGATAAAGCAAAAAGATCAGTCTAAAAAGGTATCTTTGAACATTCGCTTACTTAAAAACCTTATCAGTGAAGGACATAAGTTCATAAAAAATGATGCAAATTTACCTTCGAAACCTAATGGGTTGTGAATTTTTTTATTACTATATGAATGCCACACTGAACTTGCAACTTCCTCAACAGGATAAATCTTAGTTCTTTCATTAACAAAATCCCTATCCCAAGGACTCTCCATATCTTTTGATACTTTTGTAGCATTTAGAATAGGAGTCTCAGTAAACCATGGATTTATTTCAGAAACTCTTACGTTGTAGCGCTCAAATTCAATTCGAAGCGACTCTGTTAACCCTCTAACCGCAAACTTTGTTGCACCATAAACTGAGATACCTGGAGCAGGAACTAATCCAGCAATGGAACAGGTATTCAATAAAACGCTATTATTTGTATTTTTTAGTAAATCCAACATTGTTAGACAACCATTTACAACGCCTTTAAAATTAACATCTATAATTTTATTAATTTCTTCTATAGGCACATCCTCAAATTTTCCTGCAAAGTTAGCGATACCGGCATTATTAAAAAAAAGATCGCACTTTCCTCCAGAAAAATTTGAAAAATTTTCTGCTGCAGATTTCCATTCTTCAATTTTTGTTACGTCCAATTTTTGATACATGCAAGTATTATGACCAATTTCTTTTGCAACAGCTTCTAAGCCCTCTTCATTAATATCAAATAATCCTACATTCCAACCTTTATTTGCAAACAAGATTGCTGTAGCTCTTCCAATACCTGAAGCTGCGCCAGTAATAAAAATACTTTTTTTCAACTTAAAGTCCTTTCAAAAATAGTTTTGTTGCAAATTCAGAGGCATCCTTAGGAGTAATATCTTGCCTTGATAACATTTCATCACCAAGATTTGTTGCTACAGCAATTACAGATGTAACCATAAATGAAATATCATTATTAGGAAATTTTGTATTTTTTGATAAATTCATAACGAATTTAAGTAAATTGTCATAAAAAATTTTGTACTCTTTTGATTTTGTACTTAACCATTTTAAATCAAGTAAATATTTTTTATTGTTCTTTATAAATAAATGATGTTGTTCTTGATTTGATATCCAATTAAACCAGCTATTAAATGCTATCTGAACTGCTTCTTCAAAAGAATTAGATCTTTCAATTTCTACAAGAAAATAACTACTAAAATCTGAGACAATTCTCTCATTTATTGCCTTAAATACACTTAATTTGTCAGGAAAATAGTTATAAAAAGTTCCTGCGCCTAGATCTGTGGAACCTATTATTTCCCGAACACTAGAGTTATCATATCCTTTTTTTGCAAATACTTCTCTTGCAGCATTTAGAATAATCTCACGATTTTGTTTTTTTTTGATCTGCCTAGTTCTTTTTTCAAAAGGTATATTTTCAATATTTGTCATCTTGTTTCTATACCTATTGCTTCTTTAACGTTAGTAAAACCATCATTTTTTACGTATGAAGATAATTCTTTATTTATTTGATTTATAAACCCTAGATTATTAAAAGTTAAGGATGAATAAATTTGTACTAAAGATGCACCAAGCTTAATTTTCTCGTACGCATCTTTTGCACTACCTATTCCCCCCACTCCAATTAAAGTTACTTCCCCCTGAGTTTCTTTTGATACAAATTTTAAAACTTTATTAGATTGCTCTTTTATGGGTGCTCCAGATAATCCCCCTTCTTCATTCCTAAAATTGCTCTTCAGTAATTCTGGACGAAAAATTGAAGTATTAGAAACTATTAAGCCATCAATTTTATTTTTCTGAACAATATTAATAATTTTACTATAATCTTCCTCACTACTATCAGGATCAATTTTTAAGACTATCTTTTTATGATTATTTTTTGATTCTCTGAGTGCATTGATCTCATAAGTCAAGTCACTTAAATCTTCTGTTTTTTGAATATTTCTTAAATTTTTCGTATTAGGGGAGGAAACATTTAACGTAATATAATCAGCGTATTCATATACAGAATTGAAGAGATCAAGATAATCATCAATTAAATTTTTAGAATTTTTGTTCGGGCCAATATTAACTCCAACAATTCCTAAATTTAAATTTCTTTGATTAAAGTTTTTCATAAACTGCTTGATGCCACAATTATTAAATCCTAGACGATTAATAATCCCTTTATCTTCCTTTAGCCTAAATATCCTAGGTTTAGGATTGCCATATTGTGGTTCTGGTGTAACAGTTCCACACTCTACAAATCCAAAACCCATTTTAAATAAAGAATTGATTACTTCAGCATTTTTATCATAACCAGCAGCAAGTCCTATAGGGTTTTCAAAAGTAAGTGTGTCAAATTCTGAATTTAGTATTTCATTTTTATAAGTTTTTTCTAAAAACAAACTTAAATACTTTAATGAAAGAATAGAAATATGGTGAGAGGTTTCAGGGTTAAGATTTCTTAAAAATTTAAGAAAAATATTTTTCATTCTATTTATTATTACCTATTTTCTCATTAATTAAATCAATAGTCTTATCGATACCATATATAGCAACAAATGTTCCAAATCGAGGTCCATCGTCTTTTCCAAATAATACTTGATATATAAGCTTAAACCAGTCTCTTAAGTTTTCAAATTTATGATCTTTGCCAATCTGATATATGACTGTTTGAATACTTTCAGCGTCTGCTTCATTAGGCAATTTTTTTAATTTAGCTATCAAATCATTGAATATAACAATTTCATCTTCATTAGGGTTTTTGTATTTAATTGTATCTGCGATAATCTCTTTATTATATTTGATAACTCCCTCAATTAATCTATTAATAAAACTAATACTCTGATCATTTATATCTTTTTTATATTTCTTAATAAAATCAAGTATTATTTGTGGATCCTCTTTGCCACTGGCTGCTACTAAATTTAAAATTAAATTATATGAAATGGGAATACTTCCAATTTCATATTTACCATTAAAAATATGCCATATTGGGTTTTCCAATCGCTCTTCAAGTGACTGATTATCAAATTTATTCGCATGAGATAAAAATTCATCAGTTGATTTTGGAATAACTTCGAAAAATAATTTTTTTGCCCTACGAGGATTCTGATACATAAAATAACTCAAAGTTTCTTCAGGTGCATATGACAACCATTCATCAATAGTAAGTCCATTTCCTTTTGATTTAGAAATTTTTTCACCATTTTGATCCAAGAATAATTCATAAAAAAAATTTTCTGGAGGGTTACCACCAAGAGCTTTGCAAATTTTAGAGGATAATTGAAATGTTGGTATTAGGTCTTTACCATACATTTCATAATCAATATTAAGCGCAATCCATCTCATTGCCCAGTCAACTTTCCATTGCAGTTTACAAGTTCCTCCTGTTACTAGAATCTCATATTCTTTATTATTATTTTCATAAATTATAGATTTATTCTTTTTATCTATTTTTTTAATTTCAACCTCAAGAACTTTACCTGTATCTGGACATACAGGTAAAAAAGGACTATAAGTTTTTTTTCTCTCTTCACCTAGAGTAGGTAAAACAATATTTTTAACCTCTTCATAATTTTCCAGTACATTGATAATCTGTTCATCAAAAAAACCAGATTTGTAAAGGTCGGTAGCGCTTTTAAAATTATATTTAAAACCAAATCGATCCAGAAATTTCTTTAACATATTATTATTATGTGTTCCAAAACTTTCAAAAGTCTCAAAAGGATCGGGTATAGAGGTAAGAGGTTTATTTAAATTATTCTCTAGTATCTCTTTGTTAGGAACATTATCAGGCACCTTTCTAAGTCCATCCATGTCATCAGAAAACGCAATAATATTTACATCAAAATCTGAAACAGATCGAATTGCATTAAGTATCATTGTGGTTCTTGCAACTTCTCCAAATGTTCCAATATGTGGCAGTCCACTTGGGCCATAGCCTGTTTGAAGATTTATACTCTTTTTGTTAGCTTTTTTCGCATTATTAATAATCCTCAAAGCTTCAACAAATGGCCAAGATTTTACAGACTGTATAACAGTTTCTAATTCATTCATTTAAATTACATTATCATAAATTACAGTCAGTTCGTTAAAAAATCGCTATTTTGAGCTAATTTATCAAAATGGAATAATTAATTAATAGCATTACATAATTACTATATATAAATCCAGTTTTTTAATATAGAACACTCTCTTTAGAAATTATGAAAAAAAATAAAAAACCATCAAGATCAGAAGCTGAAAGAGCGGTAAAAACTTTACTAGCTTGGGCTGGTGAAGATGTGACAAGAGAAGGACTTCTAGATACTCCTAAAAGAGTAGTTAAGGCTTATGAAGATTGGTTCTCTGGGTACAATGAAGATCCAAAAGAAGTTTTAAAGAAAACCTTTTCTGAATTAGATGGATACGACGAAATTATCGTGCTTAGGGATATTAGGATTGAATCTCATTGTGAACATCATATTGCACCATTTATTGGAAGTGCTCATGTTGCTTATTTACCTAAAAAACGAGTTGTAGGCATTAGTAAACTAGCAAGAATTACAAGAATATTTTCTAAAAGAATGCAGGTACAAGAAAAACTAACTGCACAAATAGCAAATTGTATTCAGGAAGTTTTAAAACCAAGAGGTGTTGCCGTTGTTGTTGAAGCTCAGCATGAATGTATGACTACTAGAGGAATTAATGCACCAGGTATATCAATGGTAACAAGTCAACTACTTGGAAAATTTAGAACGGACGCATCAACTAGAAGAGAATTCTTTAGCATGATCAATCAAGGGTCTATTCTCAAAAAAAACTAATTAATTTATAAAAAATGATCAATTTCAAGGTAATACTAAACGTATTGGGTATTCTATTATTGGCGTTAAGTGCGTTGATGCTCTTTCCTCTAATAGCTGATGTAATTAAAGATAACTCTACATGGATATCATTTATTATAAGTCTTGGTATTACAGCCTCAGTAGGAATTACTCTGATCCTTTCCACTAGAGACGAAGTAAGCAAGAAACTAATTATGCAAGATGCTTTTTTGCTAACTACTTTATCATGGATATTTGTATGTTTTTTTGGTTCTCTTCCTTTTTATATATCAGATATAAATTTTTCATTTACTGACTCTATATTTGAAGCAATGTCAGGGGTAACTACTACAGGTTCAACAATTATTGACGATGTAGAATCTATGCCTCATGGAATTTTAATTTGGCGAGCTCTATTACAATGGTTAGGAGGTGTTGGAATAATTGTTATGGCTTTAAGTATTCTTCCTGTGCTTCAGGTTGGTGGTATGCAAGTTTTTAGAACTGAATCATCTGATACAACAGAAAAAATTCTACCTAAGACAACACAAATAGCTTCAGCAGTAATTTTGATTTATGTAGTTTTAACTTTGATTTGCTTAGTATCTTATTGGATTTTTGGAATGAGTTTTTTTGATGCTCTAATACATTCAATGACAACTATAGCTACAGGCGGATTCTCCTCAAAAAATGAATCTCTTGCATCTTTCAATATTAACAGCCTTGAGTATATAGCATGTTTATTCATGATTATTGGCAGTCTTCCTATTCTTATATATTTAGAAGTGTGGAATGGAAAGTTCAGAAAAGTTTTGAATGATACTCAAATATCAACTTTTATTTATTTATTATTTGCCTGCTCAATAATGGTAATATTCTATCTATGGTTTAATGATATTAAAAATATTGAAGAATCCATTAGATTAGGACTATTTAATGTTATTTCAATTATTACTGGCACTGGGTATACCACAGACAATTTCAATTTATGGGGCCCATTTCCAATATATTTATTATTCTTTGGAATGTTCATAGGTGGTTGCGCTGGCTCAACAACTTGTGGAATCAAAATATTCAGATTACAAATTTTGTTTGAAACTCTAAAAAATCAAATGCAAAAATTATTACATCCTCATGGTGTATTTGTTCCACACTATAATCATAAAAAACTTGAAGATGAGGTGATTACATCAGTCATGGGATTCTTCTTTGTATTTATACTTAGTTTCATTGTTATTACTCTTTTATTATCCACTACTGAACTGGACTTTGTTACTTCTCTTTCCGCCGCAGCAACTTCTTTGGCTAATGTGGGGCCAGGACTAGGAAATTCTATTGGACCAGAAAATAATTTTAGTGATATATCGATTGCAGCTAAGTGGATATTAATATTTTCGATGCTTCTAGGAAGACTTGAATTATTGACTGTATTAGTTATATTTTTACCAGCGTTCTGGAAAAACTAATCAAAACATTCAATTAAAATTTGCTTTTGAATATGAAGTCTATTTTCAGCTTCTTGCCAAACCCTTGATGATGGGCCATCAATTACTTGTGCTTCAACCTCTTGATTACGATTAGCCGGTAAACAATGCATAAATAGACATTCTGATGGCGTAGTATCCATTATAGATTGTGAAACTCTAAAATTTTGAAGCTCTTGTAACTCCTGTTTTTCGACTTTCTCACCCATTGACTCCCATGTATCAGTAAGAATTACATCAGCCTTACCTAATATATCTTTAGCAACATCTAAGGAAAATATATCGTTATTTATTTCAATGTTATAAAGTTTACATCTTTCCTCATACTTCCGTTTTAAAGACTCAGGACAAAAAATTGTAAGAGAAAATCCCAATTTTTTATTATATGCCTCTATCCATGAATGAGCCACATTTGTAATTGGGCCCATCCAAATAATATTCAAATTATTCAAACTCTTTTTTTCTTCAATAATAGTCATCATATCTGCCATAACTTGGCAAGGATGAGATAAATTTGAAAGTCCATTTATTATTGGAATAGGTGAGTTTTTAGCCATTTCAACAATATTTGTATGATTATTTACTCTTAATACTAATGCATCAGCATATAATGCAATAGTCTTTGATGTATCAGTTAAGTTCTCGTTACCAGCTCCTAAATGAATATCGCCAATGTCTAGAATAATTGATGAACCGCCGAGCTGTTTTATTGCAACATCAAATGAAAGTCTCGTTCTAGTTGATTTCTTTTCAAAAATCATGGCAAGGATCTTGCCTGAAGCAATAGAATTTGGATGACTATTTTTATTCTTAAACTTAATAGCATCGTCTATACATTTTAAAATCTCTTCTTTAGAGAAGTCGTTAATTTCAATAAAATTTTTCATTATTTAAAAACTCTCACAAGTCGCTCTAATCTTTTCAAGACCTTCATTACTCTCTTTTAGACTTAAAATAAGTGGCGGTATTAGTCTTACAACATTGTCAGATGCTTTTACTGATAATAATTTATTAGATCTCGCATTTTCAACAAAATCAGTATTTTTAACTTTACATTTAATTCCCAACATCAATCCTCTACCTCTGACTAACTCTATTATGTCAGGAAAGTCTTTTTGAATTAATTGAAGGCCAGAAAGTAAGTTGTTTGAAATATTTTCTATATGATTAAAAAAATTTTCTTCAAGCATGATATCTAAAACAGCATTTCCTACAGCTGATGCAAGAGGGTTTCCTCCATAAGTTGATCCATGAGATCCATAATCCATACTTGAGCCAACTATCTTAGAAGTTAAACAAACTCCAAGAGGGAATCCATTTCCTATTGCTTTTGCAATAGTCATTATATCGGGAACTGTATCAGACCACTCATGGGCAAACATCTTTCCTGTTCTTCCTACTCCACACTGGACTTCATCAAAAATTAATAGAATATCATTTTCATCACAAATTTTTCTTATACCCTTTAAACACTGAAGAGGAACTTCTCTTATACCGCCCTCTCCTTGAAGTGGCTCAATAATAATTGCAGCAGTATTTTCATTAACTTCTTTTTTTAGAAGCTCATGATTGCCAAATTCAATATGTTTAAACCCATTTACAGTAGTATTAAAACTTTCTAGTTTGTCAGGACCTCCAGCAGCCAAAGATCCAATAGTTCTTCCATGAAAAGATCCTTCGAAAGTAATAATTTCATTTTTTGTTTTTGAATTATGTTTTTTATGAAAATATCTCCTCGCAATTTTAATACTTGCTTCTATTGCTTCTGTTCCAGAATTGCAAAAAAAAGCATAATCAGCAAATGAAATCTCACATAATCTTTTTGCAAGTTTTTCTTGCTGAGGAATTTGATAAATATTTGATACATGCCATAACTTTTTAGATTGATCTAATAATTTCCTATTAAGATACTCATGAGCGTAGCCAAGGGAGTTAACAGCAATTCCAGATCCAAAATCTAAATATTCATTTCCATCTACGCTATATAAGTAACAGCCTTTGCCATGGGTGAATTCTAGATTAGACCTAGGATATGTTGGTAATATATTAGTCATCTCAACTTCTTAACTTATATCCACTTTTAAGAATAAAATATGAGATAATTAATAGAAATATAAATAATGAGGATATTACTAAAAAAGATAGAGTAATAGAAGCATCACTAGCTCCAATGAAACCATATCGAAATCCATCAATCATATAAAAGAAAGGATTAATTAAACTAATTTGCTGGATAGCTTCTGGCAAAACAGAAATTGAATAAAATGTTCCTGATAAAAAAGATAATGGAACTATAACAAAATTACCAACTGTACCAAGGTGGTCCCATTTCTCTGCCCATATACCACTTATAAATCCTACCAAAGACATAATCGCTGAAGCAAAGATAGAAAAAAATAATATTACTCCTAAACTGTGAATTTCAAATTCAATAAAAGGAATCATTACTGCTGCAGTTGCTATAGCTACAATTACCCCACGAGTAATTCCCGCCAAAGTAAAAGCAACTACTATTTCAAGATCAAGTAATGGCGGCATTAATAAATCTACAATATTTCCCTGAACTTTGGACATAAGTATCGATGAAGAGTTATTCATAAAAGCATTCTGAATAATTGTCATCATAACTAATCCAGGAAATAAAAATCCTTTAAAGCTCTCTAGAGGATAGTTAGTCTTAGCTGAACCTATTGCAGTCGTAAAAATAACCATAAATAGTAAGCCAGTTGCTGCAGGAGCTGCAATTGTCTGAAGTGGAATTTTGGTAAACCTTTGAACTTCTTTTTTGTATAAAGTTAAAAAACTAATTAATGAATGATCCATTGCTGTTTTTATTTATATAATTTATATAAAAAGTCATTAACTAATAGCTTTCTACATAGCTTCTAGTTTACTGATAAATATAGTTATTTTGTTTCAATAGGATTAATATCTAAAATCCATCACAATATTTAGTATATTTTTATTGATAACCCACGAAATATAGTGCTAAAATTTTTAATACATTAATATTGAGGAATTTATGGCGTGGACATATGAAAGAATTGAGCAACTAAAAAAGCTTTGGGAAGAAGGTCTAACAGCTAGTCGAATTGCTGCAGAATTGGGAGATATAACAAGAAATGCAGTCATAGGAAAAGCACACAGGCTTGGGCTTTCTGGTAGAATGGTATCAAAAAAACCCAATTCAGGAATATCTATAATTAGAAAGAAAAAAATAAATATTCCAAGAAACCAAAAAATTATTCAAATTTCTTCTCCATCAGATGATGAGCCAATGAATCCTACTCCTTTCTCAGAGATTAAAGATGGATTATGTAGGTGGCCTATTGGAGAACCTGAAAATAGTGACTTTAAATTTTGTGGACGTAGCACTAATGAAGGTTTTGTTTATTGCCAAACACACCATAAAGTTGCTTATCAGCCATTAACTGCTGTTAGAGAAAGAAGAAAAATTAAAAAAAAATTTCGAATTGGTTAAATAATTTCAATTAGTCCACTAAGTCCAAGTGAAAAAATTATAATCATTACGATAATTAACAGTAATCCGTTGAGCAAACTCATTCTATTAATATTTATCCATCATAAGTAGGTAAAAGAATATCTCCATTTTTAACTTTTTCTTGAATTTCTTTAATTGCTGCTTCCATTCTAATAAATCTTTCACTGGTAGTCGGATGTGTTGTACTAGCATAAATAGAGTTTGGAACTTCAACAGCAAACCTTCTCCAAAAATTTACAGTATCTTCAATATTATATCCTGATAATGCTAGTGCATACAAACTTAAATAATCTGCTTCATTTTCATAATCAACTGAATATTGATTTGCGCCTATTTGCGCTCCCATATCCATAAGATCTTGAGTCTGCCCAATAGTTCCGCCGAGTAAAATACCAGCAAGTAGACCAACACCCATTCCAACACCTGCATTAGTCTTTTTATCTTCAATATGCCTATTAGCATTATGTCCTAATTCATGAGCATATACTATTGCTACCCCAAGCTCCTGTTGAAGAAGCCATTTTGTAATTCTTAGAGAAAAATACATATTGTTTCCATCAGCAAAAGCATTGAAGGTATTATTATCAAAATCAACTGTATGATTAAATCTGCATCTTTTAGAGGACTTAATATTAATTGGAACTTCTAGATCACCTCTCTCAACAATAAAATCATAAACTTTAGGATAGTCCAGTTTCATAAGGCTATAAAATTCATCCGTAGCATTTTTACCAACAGGAGATATTTTGTTATCAATTTTAATTATTTTATCTCCTCTTATAAGTCCCGCCTTACTAGCTGGAGTATTTTCCCCAACAGCAACAATGCTTAGTCTTTCGTCCATATCTAAAATAATTGATATTTCCTCTCTTATATTTTCAGGTCCACTAAATTTGTTTGCAACATCTATCCCAATGTCGTAGATCTGATCTTCTTCAAGACATAAATCAGCCGAACCAAATAAAATTCTATATCCTATCTCGGATAAATCTAAATAAGCATTCAACCAACTCTCTGCAAATAACTGAGATTGGATTTTTTGTTCTTCTAATGTTAACTGTTCATTATAGACTGGAAGAGAAGATTGTGGTTGGGCACAACCAATAAAAATAAAAAATACTATTAAGCTAAATATTTTTTTTCTTAATGTCACCTTGATTTACTTTTATCCTTTCTGATAATATATAAGGAATGAAAAAAGATAATCAATATAATTACAAATCCACCAATTAAAGTATTTCTCGTTGGTTCTTCTGCAATAAACAACCAAACCCACAGAGGCCCTAAAGCAGTTTCTAAAAGAAAAAATATACCTACCTGAGGTGAGCTAATATATTGTGGAGCAAGACTTATGAATACAAAAGAAACTCCTACAGTAATTATCATAAGGGATGTAAAAATCAGATCAAATCCATCAATTACAAATGTAACAACAAATGGTAGAGCAAACAAAGCGGTAAAAAACTTACCTAAAATATATGAAGGTACAAAATTAATTTTACTATAGCTTCTCATAACAGTGAGACTTGCTCCAACAAAGCAAGCACATAACAAACCAAAAAAATCACCTAAAAATCTACCTAATGTATAGGACTCATAAAATATAAATATCACAGATAACAAACAAGCGAACATGCTTATCCATGTAACGGGTAGTGACTTTTCCTTTAAAAAAATAGATGAAAATAATGCTGCTGTTAATGGGATTAAACTAATCATAATTAAGGCATTTGCAACATTTGTGTAAGCTAAAGCAAAGATAAAAGTGATATTGCCACCTAAAACACATAACGCATTTATAACTCCAGGTATGCCAATGTTATAAAAATCTAATAATGTTCTTTCCTTAAATAAAATAACGTAACCAAGAAAAAGAGCTAAAGAAGGAAATAAGGATCTGTAAAATAATAGACTCCATGTATCTAAAGAAACCATCCTGATCAGCAAAGTGTCAGGGGTTACAATCATAACTCCAATAAATGCTAGTAAAGTTCCTTTTTGAATATTATTTAACTTAATCATAATTAAAAAAACTTTTTTTGGTGCGCCGGGAGAGATTCGAACTCCCGACCCCCAGATTCGTAGTCTGGTGCTCTATCCAGCTGAGCCACCGGCGCAAAAGATATATATATAATCTACTTGA
>MDTG01250980.1_pt1 | contig 12893 bp, 14 predicted proteins | sample 811421 | NCBI WGS metagenome assembly MDTG01 (sample SAMN05326645, study PRJNA326480) | marine metagenome | isolation source: seawater | place: Pacific Ocean: South East | collected 2011
CTCTGTGCAAACCGATATCACCGATGAAAATGCCGTAGCTGACCTGTTCAAAAACCCATTTGACGTTGTGATTGCAAACGCAGGCATCGCGCGCAACGCCAAACTGACCAAACTGTCGTTACAAGATTGGAACGACACATTAAACGTTACGCTGACCGGCGTATTTCTCACGTTTAGGGCCGCGTTGCCACAAATGAAAAATGGTGGGCGTCTGATAGCAATCGCATCGACCGCGTCATTACAGGGCGGTGCGACTTTGGCCGCTTATTCGGCGGCTAAACACGGTGTGCTTGGGCTGGTTCGTTCGACCGCGAAGGAAATTGCGAAATCAGAGATTACCTGTAACGCGATCTGTCCAGGCTTTGTCGATACTGAAATGGCGGCAGGAGCCGCAACCGGTGTGGCACAAAAGTTCAATATTGATGAGGCTAAAGCAATGGAGATGATAGTCGCTGCAAATCCTATGAAGCGACTTATTGCGCCTGAGGAAGTTGCAGCGACAGCACTTTTTCTTGCATCAAGCGGAGCTGCATCAATCAATGGTCATGCCCTCAGCATATCTGGCGGCGAAGTATGAACGAGACTATTGCCCAGATCCCTTTAGAAAATGCTAAGAAGGAGCGTCTGCGGCTATGGCTGCGGATGCTTAAAACCACCCGCTCAATCGAGGCCAAACTACGAGAGAATTTTCGCGAAGAGTTTGCAACTACCTTGCCTCGTTTTGACGTGATTGCAGCACTTTCAAGATTTGAAAGTGGCCTGAAGATGAGCGAAATTTCAGGCGTTTTGAAGGTGTCAAATGGCAATATCACAGGCATCGTTGATCGGTTGGCAGATGACGGGTTCCTAGTTCGTGCTGCAGTACCGGGTGATCGACGAGCCCAGCGAGTGCGCCTGACAGTTCGAGGCCAAGAAGAATTTTTGCGCCAGGCGCGTGCGCACGAAGGTTGGATTTCAGAGGCACTCGGCGACCTTTCAGCGACCGAAGCCCGCAATATTTTGACACATTTTAGTGTGTCAAATCTTATGACTGAGGAGGACGCATAATGCGTACAGAAGTCAAGCATTTTAAGTGTAAAGTGATGAGTCGCATAGCAATTGTTGCACTCGATCGCCCGGATCGCAAAAACCCCTTAACTTTCGAAAGTTACGCCGAGTTGCGCGATTGGTTTCGCGATTTGGCCTATGCGGACGATATTGATGCTGTCGTATTTAACTCCAATGGAGGAAATTTTAGTTCGGGCGGGGATGTGCATGAGATCATAGGTCCATTGACGAAAATGTCGATGAAAGAGCTATTAGCGTTTACCCGTATGACTGGTGATTTGGTAAAGGCGATTGTAAATTGTGGCAAACCCGTGATCGCCGCGATTGATGGCATTTGTGTCGGCGCTGGGGCAATAATCGCAATGGCGTCTGATCTACGCATCGCCACCCCCGAAGCCAAAACGGCATTCTTATTTACTCGCGTCGGCCTAGCTGGGTGCGACATGGGGGCTTGCGCCATTCTGCCCCGCATAATTGGTCAAGGACGGGCAGCTGAGTTGCTTTACACAGGAAGATCCATGTCCGCACAAGAAGGCCTGGCATGGGGCTTTCACAACAAAGTTGTTGAGGCCGCAGAGCTTGGAATTGAGGCTCAAAATATGGCAGCACTTATCGCAGCAGGACCAAATTTTGGAAATATGATGACAAAAACCATGTTGGCGCAGGAATGGTCCATGTCAATTGAGCAAGCGATTGAGGCAGAAGCACAGGCCCAAGCAATTTGTATGCAAACCGCAGACTTCGAGCGTGCCTACAACGCCTTTGTGGCTAAAGAAAAACCAGTTTTTAAGGGTGATTAATGGTAGATAAAACTTTTCTTGCGTGGCCCTTTTTTGATGACAAGCATAAAATCTTGGCGCAGCAGCTTGATGACTGGGCCTCGCAAAATTTGGTTAGTATTGATCATTCTGACACCGATCAAGCGTGTCGCAATCTGGTCGCGACACTTGGGGCTGGCGGTTGGTTGCAAAATGCTGCTGTTAATCCACAAGGGACTGAACCACTTGATGTGCGAACATTATGCTTAATCCGCGAAACATTAGCCCGCTATGATGGTTTGGCGGATTTTGCCTTCGCAATGCAAGGTCTCGGGACGGGTGCAATATCACTTTTTGGAACAGAGATGCAGAAGGCTGAATGGTTGCCCTTGGTGCGGTCTGGGCAGGTAATTTCAGCGTTTGCTTTGACCGAACCACAATCGGGCTCAGATGTTGCCAACTCCACGATGACTGCCACATTGGACGGCGGCGATTATGTGTTAAACGGCGAAAAAACCTGGATCAGCAATGGCGGGATAGCTGATGTTTACACCGTTTTTGCACGCACAGGCGATGCCCCAGGGGCGCGCGGCCTATCCGCCTTCATTGTTCCTGCAACGACTGCAGGCCTGAGCGTGACTGAGCGCCTGGAGACGATTGCACCACACCCCCTCGCAACATTGCAGTTTGAAGACTGCCGTATTCCCGCCAATGCGATGATTTCGGCGAGCGGTGCTGGTTTCAAAATCGCGATGTCTGTGTTGGATGTCTTCCGCTCCACTGTGGCAGCAGCAGCGTTGGGATTCGCACGCCGTGCATTGGATGAGGCGTGTGCACGTGTTACCACCCGGCATGTGCAAGGTGCGCCATTGGCCGATTTGCAGATGGTGCAGGGACACATCGCGGATATGGCCGTTGATATCGACGCCAGTGCGCTGCTGATTTACCGAGCTGCCTGGACTAAGGACAGCGGTGCACCGCGCATCACCCGTGAGGCAGCGATGGCTAAGCTGTTCTCAACAGATCACGCACAGCGTGTCATAGACAAAGCCGTACAATTGCATGGTGGTGACGGAGTACGCTCAGGTGAAACTGTCGAAATGCTATATCGAGAAATCCGAGCTTTACGCATTTATGAGGGTGCCTCTGACGTTCAGCGCGTCATCATCGCCAGGCAAACACTTTCAGATCACGCAGGAGATATTTAATGCTTTGCTCGTCCGCACATACTGATACATTCTCGCGAGAGAATTTACCACCTGAAGATCAATGGCCAGTCTTTTTACTAGATGAATTTGACTACCCAGAGATCTTAAATGTGGGTGTTGAATTGACTGACAAAATGGTAGCGCAAGGGTTCGGCGATAACATTGCATTAATTGGGAATGGCCGCAAACGAACTTACAAGGAAATGACCGATTGGACCAATCGACTCGCACATGTGCTGGTAGATGATCTTGGAGTAAAACCGGGTAATCGTATCCTGATACGCTCTGCCAATAATCCGGCGATGGTAGCGTGCTGGTTGGCGGCGACCAAAGTAGGTGCCGTGGTAGTCAATACAATGCCGATGCTTCGCTCATCCGAGCTTTGCCAGATCGTTGAGTTAGGCAAGGTCACTCAGGCTCTGTGCGACACGCGTCTGATGGATGAGATGGAGGCCTGTGCGGCCGCGTGTGATCAGCAGATACGGGTTTCTGGATTTGATGGGTCATCTAATCACGATGCCGAGCTTGATCGTCTTGCGCTTGAGAAGCCTGTCAAATTTGATGCAGTTCGGACAAGTCGCGATGATGTCGCATTATTAGGCTTTACATCTGGTACCACTGGTACGCCAAAGGCAACCATGCATTTCCACCGTGACCTAATGATCATAGCAGATGGGTACGCCAAAGAAGTGCTGGACGTAACGCCCGAGGATGTCTTCGTAGGCTCACCGCCCTTGGCGTTCACTTTTGGGCTTGGCGGCCTTGCGATCTTCCCGCTGCGATTTGGGGCAACAGCGACCTTGTTAGAGACCGCAACGCCCCCAAACATGATCGAGATAATAGAAAAATATAATGCGACCATTTGTTTTACAGCCCCTACTGCCTATCGTGCCATGCTAGCTGCAATGGCAGATGGTGCGAATCTCAGCAGTTTGCGCGCCGCTGTGTCTGCCGGTGAAACGCTGCCAGCCCCTGTTTACGAAGATTGGATTGCGAAAACTGGCAAGCCAATGCTGGACGGTATCGGCGCAACCGAAATGTTGCATATTTTTGTTTCAAACCGTTTTAATGATCATAAGCCGGCCTGTACGGGTAAGCCTGTAAAAGGTTATGAGGCTAAGATTATCGGTGAAGATGGCGCAGAACTTGCGCACGGTGAGGTGGGCCGTTTGGCTGTTCGTGGCCCGACGGGATGTCGCTACATGAAGGACGATCGTCAAAGGGCCTACGTTACAGACGGTTGGAACATTACCGGTGATGCATTTTCGATGGATGCGGATGGGTATTTGTACTTTGCTGCCCGCAACGACGATATGATAGTATCCTCTGGATATAACATCGCAGGCCCAGAAGTTGAGGCCGCTCTATTATCTCATCCCATGGTTGCCGAATGTGCTGTTGTTGGCGCGTCTGACGAAGAGCGCGGAATGATAGTACAGGCCCATGTCGTGCTAACGAACAGTACTACGCCTAGCGATCTCCTTATAAAGCAATTACAAGACCACGTGAAAGCATCAATTGCCCCATATAAATATCCACGTGATGTTCAATTTCGCGAAGCTCTACCCAAGACCGCGACGGGTAAAATCCAAAGATTCCAATTGAAATCATCATGATTACGTTTGGAATAAAAATTAGAAAACGATGAAATCAATTATTTTTCCAATGTAACGCGGATCCTAAGCAATCAATGATTTTATAAAAAGTGTGATCAATGAGATCCATACACAACTTCATTCAACGGGCGGTGACTCTGATTTTTGGTACACTTTTATATACTGAAAAATAAATTATGGTTTGGTATGTTTCAGATAATCTCTATAAATAATTGCTATGACGTTGCAGGTGTTGAGCGTTCGTTGACAACGCTGGTGTTCAATTCGTTTCAATTCACCCCTTTGCAAAGCGAGCGCTTTAAATGTTTGAAGTAAATCAAAAAGTGTTATTTAGGCATTGCGACCCTGCGGGTATTGTATTTTTTCCCCGCTATTTTGAGATGATGAACGACTGCATTGAAGCGTTCTTTGATGAAGTTCTTGGCTTACCATTTGAAAAAATGCTTCAAACAGGCGGCGTGCCAACTGCGCAAATCCAAACGCGATTTGTAGCACCGTCACGTCATGGGGATGATCTGGCCCTGAAATTGTCGATCATAAGAGTCGGATCAAGTTCTTTGGATTATCGGATGCAGGCGGTCTGCGGTGATCAACTTCGTTTTGATACGGCTGCAACACTCGTAAATGTAAATGCAAAGGGACGTTCATCACCTTGGCCTGACATGATAGGCACTAAATTAATTGAGATTAAGGACATCACGCAATGACACATAAAACAATCCATCCAAACGGCTGGCTGCCGGCCAAAGGATATGCCAACGGGATGTTGACCAAAGACGGCACACTGCATATCGGCGGACAAATTGGTTGGGATGCCAACAAAATTTTCGTAGAAGGTGGTTTTATTGGCCAAATGAGCCAGTGTTTACGAAATATAGTTTCGATTGTCGAAGAAGCGGGAGGGCAAATCAGCGATATCACGCGCCTCACATGGTTTGTGACAGATAAATCCGAATACATCGCCAGCCAAGCCGAGGTTGGCCGCGCCTATCGAGACGTTTTGGGAAAGCATTTTCCAGCGATGTCTTTGATTATTGTCAGTGGTTTAGTCGAAGATGAAGCCCTTATCGAAATCGAAGCAACAGCTCATCTCGGATGACAGGAAAATTTTTCATTTACGGTAAAGCTAAGTTTTTTATTGGACTTTATGTATTTGCTAAACTGTGAGCGTAATTAATTTTTCCTCACAGACGCTATTCTTCGATGGACCTGATATGATTGGGTTAGATGTGCAACGTTTTTAATTTTCAGCCACTATCAAATCTGGCAACTAATTTACTCGGATATAAGCGTAATTTAACGCGGTAGCAAAGCTAACCCACACCCAGTACGGCATAAACAAATAACTCGATACCTTATCAATCCTAAAGCTAACGACTATAAATACAGTAATGCTCAACCAGAGTGTCACAATAATAGCAAATGCACCTTTTAGGTCAAATGCTCCAAAAAATACTGGCGTCCAAAGGGTATTGAGACACATCTGCAAGGCCCATAATCCAAGTGCCATACTCTTCAGGTCACTGCCCTTGACACCACTGATCCTGTAGCCACTGGTAGCAATCATTAAGTAGAGAGTGGTCCAGACTGGGCCAAACAACCATGCAGGAGGTGCAATGCTTGGCGCAACCCAATTGTTAGCATTAAGGTCTCCAACAAACCATATAGCACCTCCAGCTGCTACAAGCGTGCTAGCATAAAATAGAACCCAAACGATGGTACGGTTTCTCATGTGATGGCTCCTGGCGAAGTTCGGTTATCATTAGAATTATCGGAGCAGCAACTCAAGTTTGTTAAAGCATGCCGCAAAAAAGTTAACAAACCCTCTCAGCAGAATTTAACACTTATGAAGCGCACCAGCTGTTAAGCAATTAATATTTTTTTTATATGTCACAAAGTAGGATTTGAAGTGCCTCTAAACCCTCAAAACGACTAAAATTAAGAACTGAGAATCCTACGAAACAATAAAGTTGTAATATTTCCATTTACCAAAGTAATCGACCCCTTAAGCATCCATTAAGTTGATGTCATTCCAGCCCAATTATGTTTCTTAATTGCATATTTGCACTCTCAGCTTGGACCTGAAAGAGGATCAGGCATTGATATTAACCCATCTTCCGTCCATTCTTTCTAACGAGGGAGGTGCTTTATGTCAGCGTTTGAGCTTAACAACATTCCAGATCGCTATTGTACGCTTACCGTTCCAAAATATATTACTCTCATGTTCAGAAAAGACATTGGACACTGCTTTATTGACCAGCTTTATGTGGTGAAAAATTTTCCCAAGATGCTAAAACCCATAAAAACAGACTCCCCGACAACTTCGTCAATTTTCGATTTTGGAGAAGTATAATGGCTTCAAAAACCTGGCAAGGGCATGCCTTTTCCATTAGTCATTCAGACGGCAATGGTACGACCGATGGTGGTTTTACCGGTGGTCTCAGGGCGTTTTTCGAGTATCGAAACCTCGGCATCGACACGGCAACTAAAGGGGCCTACGCAGCAAATGTAATCCGTGCAGTTCCAGGTAGACATGCCGAGGGCGAGTGGCATGTACATGAACTTGATTTTCAAATGATCTATATCCTTCAGGGTTGGGTCATCTTTGAATATGAGGACGAGGGCGAGATGACCTTTCGATCTGGCTCTGCCGCATTACAACCGCCTGGCATACGTCATCGTGAAATCCGTCATAGTGATGATCTCGAGTTGATTGAAATCACATCACCGGCAAGGTTCAACACAAAAGTCGTCCCCAGCCCGGGCAACTCTTAAAGAATGTTCGATGTGGAGCATCTTTAGCACCCTTGTAACATCGTTCTAGTTTAACCAAGATCAGGTAATAGGCTGTTTAGAAAGGTCAATTAATTTAAAATGGCGAAGGAAAAAAAGTTTGATGGTAAGGTTGTTCTGATTACTGGGAGTACGCGAGGAATTGGACTGGCTATTGCCAAAGCATTCTCTAATGAGGGTGCATTTATTGGCTTAAATGGTCGAGATCAGCAAGTAGTAGAAGAAACTCGAAAAAATATACCAAACTCCATTTCAGCCGCTGGTGATGTTTCTAAAGTATCAGGTTGTAAAAAAGCTGTGCAGTCAGTTTTGCATGCATACGGCAGATTAGATATACTCATTAACAACGCTGGAATTTTTGAGAAACATTCAATTGAAGACACTACTGAGGAAATTTGGGACTCTATCATGAACGCAAATGTAAAAAGTGTTCAATTTTGTACAAAAGAAGCATTGCATGCTTTGCGAAAAGTTAAGGGATCAATAGTAAATATCGCATCAGAATCAGGTTTAAATGGATATCCTTATACGACTGCTTATTGTGCCTCAAAGGGAGCAGTAGTAAATTTAACAAGAGCAATGGCTTTAGAATTGGCTCCTGATGTGCGAGTAAATGCACTATGTCCTGGTGTTATTGAAACCGATATGACCAGAGCAGGCTTTGCAATAAATGGTGACGAGGAAGAGGGCATTAGAAGGCAACATGAAGCCTACCCACTTCAAAGAATAGGGACACTTGAAGAAGCTGCGGCTGCAACTTTATTTTTGGCCTCAAACGATGCTGGATTCATCAATGGTGCTGCGCTTCCTATGGAAGGCGGAGCAACTGTTGGAAAATGGTGAATGAATTAGTGGATTTTGATACATCAAAAAAAGGTGCTTTCAGACCAATTCAAACTCGTCTCCAAGAGAAAAGCATGACTTTCGTTTACACTACGCCGAGTTGACACTCCTCCGGAAGGCTGGCAGTTCAGTCAGACTTGAAACTGATCCATGGTTTTAGGGTGACGCTCCTGTTTTAAACAGGTTTGAAGATAAAAATACGAACGGCAACAAAGTCTATAAGCTTCGCATTTAGCAAAAATGCAGCATTCCCCTTTCCCACATTCGAAGCAGTAATTAAAAAAATTTGCTTTCAGTTATCCAGCTAATGTCCAATTTCCCGCTATGATAAGTCGCTAATTAACCGCATCACCGAGCGGTAAGAACGTAGCCTAGTGGTTACGATGATATGCATTTGCCCATAGCATTTCACCATTTTCAAAGGAAATTCCACTTTGCCTTTTATTTCATTTGACCAAAGTGCAATGCTTTGGATCGTATAGAAGCAATACGATTATCCTTATAGGAATTTATAGAGATCAAATCACATTACCGGCGCATCCGAAGTCTACATGCTCAATAAATTAGATCCAGAATGGGGAACTGCGACATCGTGGCAAACGCATTAAACTTGAATGCTTCGCGACGCGCGCCATATTATGCTGTAGCAAATCTGTGCAGCCATTATCGCGACAGTTGAGTAGCTAAAAAGCTCAGTCCAAACCAACCTGGAGTTACATTATGAAGTCCCTCATTGCTCTTTCAACTGCATTTATCTCTGTAGTTGCAATTTCATCAGCAAACGCAGCAAATATTACCGTCGAAATGTTAAATAAACGTGATGACGGAGCCAAAATGGTTTACTCTGAAGACATCACACGCATTGATGTAGGTGATACCATTACCTGGGTGCCAACATCGAAAGGCCACAACGTTGAGTTCATCGCTGTACCGGATGGGTTTGACAAACCAAAGAAATCAAAACCCAGCAAAAAAGTTGAAATTAGCTTTAACGAACCGGGCATTTATTATTATTTGTGCACACCACACAAGTCTATGGGCATGATTGGCCTGATAGTAGTCGGTGGCGATACGTCCAACATTGAGGACATCGCTGGCGCAAAAGCAGTAGGGAAGTCTAAGAAGAAATTAGCAGCTTTGCTGAAAGAACTATAACAAAATGTTCAAACATTGAAAACTTGGGGTAGTCGTAGGCTACCCCGCTTTGTTTGAGCAACAATGTTTTATTTTTCCGACATACGAACTGACTTAAGAATAAGGTGGCTTTAGAGCCTCAGTGGCGTTGTCAGACTAATTCTGGAATAGGGTTATGGTTGTGTCGGCGAGTGTAGCTTGACAGCTCTTAATTATCAATATTCCCAATGATTAGGCCTAATCAATTTGATGGCCTTTCCTAGTATAAGCGTTAGCACACTTCCGTTCGTATTCGCACGCTCATACAGCGTGGCGCATAGGCACGATCAATACTCGGTAGTATGGCTAGGCAGGATCTTGGATCAAAGTGCCGGCTGCACTAGGGCAAACCATTTGGGTGGACCGAAAGCCAATCATGCACTAACTTTCAAACAGGACCACTAAGGCAAGGCTCCTAAATCATTGTAACGCTGAATGGCATGATGAACAAACTGTTCTGAAAGGGGCTTTATATGTTAGAACTAGATAAACCTCAGATTATAAGTTTGTTTGAATTTAATACTGCCGTTCAGTCTATCCTCGAAGCATATATAGCGTCAGCACAAAGCAATGTGCAAACGGGAGAGGTAGTGCATCTAGCTTTCCCAGATGAAAATGGCGATTGTCATATTAAGTCTGGTTATATTAAGGATACCGCCGCCTATGTGATAAAAATAGCATCTGGGTTTTACAATAATCCAGCTAAGGGCTTGCCCTCTTCCAATGGAATGATGCTGGCCTTTTCTGCCACCACAGGAGAAACCCTCGCAATATTAAGGGATGAGGGCTGGCTGACAGATATGCGTACCGCAATCGGTGGCGCTTTGGCGACCCGTGCTCTAGCGCGTGTTAATGCGACAGAGGTGTTGATCATCGGTGCAGGAATTCAGGCCCAACTTCAGGCTGTATGCCTTGCACAGTTAATGCCAGATAGGTCATTTAATTTTAACATATGGGCGCGCAATGCTTCAGCCGCTCAGGTTTTGAAGACAGATCTCAAGGCGAAAGGCCATAACGCCATAACGGTCTCCGACTTGGACTTGGCTATCAGCCAGGCAGACATCATTATGACAACGACAAACTCAACCAAGCCTCTGTTTGCAGATGGTTTAGTACGCAAGGGTTGCCATGTGACTGCAATTGGTGCGGATTGCCCGGGCAAGCAAGAGCTCCCTACAAAGCTGGTTACAACCGCATCTTTGCTTGTTTGCGATATGGCAAGCCAATCATTAAACCACGGCGAGTTTCAGACTGCATGCCACAGCCATGCATCACTCAAAGTCACTGAACTCGGTCACATTCTGTCAGGAGAAAAAGTAGGCCGAATGTCGGATCAAGATATCACCATCGTTGATCTCACCGGGATAGCAGCACAGGACATAGCCATCACGCAGGCCATCATTGACGCTGCCACCTGCGCAAAAACCTAATAAAGGAAATAAGATGACTGCCTCCAACGCCGTACTCGAACAAGCCGCTCTCTCAATCGCAGCCCATCGCCGGATCAAAAGCTGGATAACGTTAACACCATGCATCCCTTCCCGCCTTTCGTTTGACAACGATACGGAGCTCGTGTTCAAGGCTGACAACTTTCAAAAGACTGGGTCTTTTAAATTTCGTGGGGCCATGTCAAAGCTGACCTCATTATCGACAGACGTACCCGCAATCACCGCATCCTCTGGCAATCATGGGCTCGCGCTTGCAACAGCAGCGCAGATTACTGGTCACGATCTGACGGTGGTTTTGCCCGAAACTGTGGCACGTGAAAAACTTTATCGCATCAAAGCTCTTGGAGTTGAGACAATACTGCATTCGAACGACTCCGGATTGGCCGAATTACACGCTCAGAAACTGGCCGAGGAGCAAGGCAAAATCTATTGTTCTCCCTATAATGATCCTCAGGTAATCGCCGGGCAAGGCACTATCGCAATTGAAATGTTGGAGCAACTGCCACGCCTTGATATTGTTTATGTATCAATTGGAGGCGGTGGCTTGATTTCAGGCATTGGGGCAGTGCTCAAGGCATTTTCTCCATCAACCCGCCTTGTAGGTGTTAGTGCTGTAAATTCTGCAGCATTGGCCGCGAGCATTCGGGCGGGTTATGATGTAGAAGTAACACATAGTAATACCTTGGCAGACGGCTGCGCTGGTGGTGTCGACGAAGGGTCAATTACTCTAGCGTTGGGCAGCGAGGTTATTGATGAATTGATTGATTGCACTGAGGACCAGATCGCTGAGGGTATCCGACATATGGCTTGGGGTGAAAAGATGTTGGTCGAAGGGTCTGCAGGATTGGCACAAGCAGCATGGCAGGTAGATGCTCACAATCGCACAGGAAAAGTCAGCGCCGTAGTCCTTTGCGGTGCCAACTTTGACCGTGACCGGATCACTCCAGTTATTGGTGCTGTAACATGATTGCATTGAACCAGCCTGGGCTGACGTCAGGATATGCGCATTTTCACAATTCTACAGATAAAAGTGCATGGCAATCAGTGCGCCTACCGATCCATTGCCTAAATGGCTCTGAAGGGCCGACAACATTAATTTTGGGCGCAATGCATGGCGATGAATATGAAGGACCCGTCGCGATTAATGCCTTGGCCCATGTCGTTGATACCAACGCTCTAGTCGGTCGGCTGATCCTTTTACCAGCCCTGAACTTACCAGCGATGATGGCGGGCACCCGGCTAACTCCAGAAGATGGACTTAATTTAAACCGTGTGTTCCCTGGCAATCCATTAGGTAGCCTCACTGAGCGCATTGCGCATTGGCTGAGCACGAAAATGATGCCCATTTCCGATCACATCGTTGACCTACATTCTGGCGGTTGCACCTTGAACTTCGCACCTAGTATATTGGTGCCAGAGACATCACCTCAACTTTCTTTGGCAACAGCCGCAGGCCGATCTTTTGGTGCACCCTTCACAGTGTTAATAAACGAAGATCACTCGCCAATGACTATTGACGCAGTTGCCAAAAACTTGGGAAAAGTCCTCGTTTCATCTGAACTTGGTGGTTCGGGTATGCTGACACGATACACAGCAAACCTGGCGACAGACGGATTGACGCGCATGGTTGCTGGCCTCGGGCATCTCCCGATTAAGGGTAACACACCTGCGTCGCAGTTTGTGCGTCTGCCAACGTCGGACAAATTTTTGGTTTGTGATGATGATATGATCTTTGTACCTGCTGTCGATCTTGGGGACGCGGTGCGTGAGGGCGATATTCTAGGGCAAGGGTGGTTCTTTGATCGTATAAACACCGAGCCGAAGACCTATTTTGCACCCTATGACGGGTGGGTACTTTGCTTTGGCGGACAAGGGCTGTCTCGAAGGGGGGATGTTGTCGCCGTGATTGCCCAAGACGCAAGCTAAGGCTTGATTAAACAATCAAAGACTTTGCTTAAGGAAAAAATTTCCTTTAAAGGATGAATTTATTCTTATAATTTCTGTAAG
>MDTG01342167.1_pt1 | contig 12893 bp, 16 predicted proteins | sample 811421 | NCBI WGS metagenome assembly MDTG01 (sample SAMN05326645, study PRJNA326480) | marine metagenome | isolation source: seawater | place: Pacific Ocean: South East | collected 2011
TTGATAAAACGATACGCAATCATGCTTCTTTCGTAAAAGATAATGTTCCACTTCCTGGTTCAAGCTTTGGTTTAGATGTATCAGTAGATGTCAGATTCTGACTCAAAATTTATAAAGAGGAGTTTTTTAACACTCCTCTTTATAATGTCGATTATATTTTTATATAATTCGCACTCTAATATTTTGAATATAGACAAAAAAACTTTATTGAATTGCTCAGCATATCACTTAAGGTCGCAGTTGAATTTAAATAATCAGTATTCGATTAAAGAAAAAAATCTATATCAGTATCATGAAAAATATTTTAATACACTTAATAATTTATATTTATCACAATATCCGGAGTCATCTCAGGCAGATTTTATTTTATCTGTAACAAGTATAATGGAGTTTTGGTCTTATAACTCACAAGAACTAGGATCAAGTGCATCAGACTTAAAAATTAATACTGAGTTTCAGAGGCCTTGTAATTCAATATTCAGCGAAATAAAGCTATTTCCCTAGTTTCTTTGTTCCACCATATTGATAATTACTAGAATATATTTTTTTAATATTAGTAAGACATGACTGGCAAAGAAACTCCCAATTTTTTTTATTATCATATCTGCATCTAAATAACTTAGAAAATCTTCTATTACACTTATCACAATTCTTAAATAGACTCATAACTTCAAATATATTGATTTATGGTGATAAATTCATCGCTAAAATGAGCCCGAGTACTGTACCAACTACCCATGATAAAAATATAAATGCTAATATATCAGCTAGTGTTTTATATTGATAATTAACTATATCTCTGAGATATAAGGGCCTTAATAATACATACACAATAACCATTGCTAGAATTGTAATGAGTGATATCTGATTCATATCGGTCCAAATTTTATTAATACGTACATAAAATACTCAAACTTTGAAAGTCAGGATTATATTATAAAAAAAATGATAATAAAATCTTGCTTGAGGAAGAAGATTGTGGATCGAAAATTATCACTATTTAATTAAATCCTAATTTAACAGATTGTCAAATAATTAAATTATTTTAATTTTCTAAATACCTCTATTTTTGAGATAAATTTATAGTATGAGGATATTTATTACAAATATGTATGTAAATGCTCAACACATGACAGAGCATTCTGTCGATGAAATTCTTCATCATAAGAACCATAAAAATCAATCTCGCGAATTTATTCTTGACAAGCTTCGGCGAAAATTTAAAGAATCATGTCTGAATATTTCCCATCTAAGCAGTTATTATTTAAGTAAATTAGTCAAGTTCCTGTTAAAATCTTAATGTTTTTATTAATGAGAATATAGGATATATTTTGTTTATGTTTGATTATGCTAGTTATATATTTTGGGCCTATTTTCTAGTGCTATTACCTATGATTTTAACTGTTATTTTCCTTTTTCACACAGGTAGGCAAATAAAGAAAGATATCGCTAAATCCTAAATAATTCGATGAAAAAAAGATCCATAAGAATTTACTATGTTACATTTTTACTAGTCATACTTAGTTTAGTCTTGGTTTTATTCATCAAGACTTTCAATGATAACTTACTGTACTACCGCAGCCCAACACAGCTCGTTAATGGAAACTTCCCTGAAAACTATATTTTTAGGATCGGAGGCATGGTTGAAGAAGGATCATTACAAAGAATTAAAGGTACGAAAAAGGTTACTTTTTATGTAACTGATTTTGATAATAAAATACTTGTAAAATATGACGGAATATTGCCAGATTTATTCAGAGAGGGCCAAGGAGTTGTAATAAGAGGAAATATCGAAAAAAATTATTTCGTAGCCCAAGAAGTTTTAGCTAAACATGATGAGACATATATGCCACCTGAAGTTCAAGAAACACTTGGGTTAACGGATGATAGTCTCAATAAAACTACACAGAGCATGCAGCAATGATAATAGATATAGGTTATATAGGTTACTTTTTATTGTTATTAGGATTACTTAATTGCTTATTATTATTGACACCTAAACTTGCAATAGGAGGGAATATATCCGAGGAAATTATTCTTTCTACTAGTCGGCTACATTTCCCTATTTTATTTATTTCGTTCATATGTTTAATCGCCACTTTTATTGGTGAAGATTACTCTCTAGATTATGTTGCAAAGAATTCAAATTCTAGTTTGCCTTTGATGTATAAAATTTCTGCTGCATGGGCAGGTCATGAGGGCTCTATGTTATTATGGTGTCTAGTGTCAAGCTTTTGGATGTTTCTGGCTAGTATATTCAGTAAAGATCTTCCTAAATCATTAAGAATTAACTTTCTCGCCATTATGGGCTTACTTAACCTCGGTTTTCTACTATTCGTTGTTGCAACTTCAAATCCATTTGACAGAAACATGACTGTTCCTGTTGACGGTGGAGATTTGAATCCTTTGCTTCAAGATTTTGGATTAATTGTTCATCCACCTATGCTTTACATGGGTTACGTGGGGTTATCAGTTGTATTTTCATTTGCAATTGCATGTTGTTTCGAAAACGATTTTAGAAAAGAATGGGCGTTATGGATAAGACCTTGGATTCTAGGATCATGGGCTTTCTTAACTTTAGGAATAGCTTTAGGCAGCTGGTGGGCATATTATGAGCTTGGCTGGGGCGGATGGTGGTTTTGGGATCCAGTGGAAAATGCATCCTTCATGCCTTGGCTTATGTCAACGGCATTAATTCATTCAGTAATCGCTACTGGAGAGAAAGGTATATTCAAGAGTTGGACGATACTATTATCTATTTTCACTTTTTCACTTAGTTTGCTTGGTACATTTTTAGTAAGATCCGGTATTTTAATATCTGTTCATTCATTCGCAAGCGATCCTTCAAGAGGTATTTTTATTCTATTGATGCTATTCATTCTAATTGGTGGGGGGCTACTTGCATACAGTATTAATTCGAAGAAGTTCGTTGATGATAAGGATGTTAAATTATTCTCCAAGGAAGGATTTTTTCTCTTAAATAATATTCTTCTTATAACATCTACATTTACAATCCTTTTAGGAACAATGTATCCATTATTTCTTGATATTTTAGGATTTGAAAAAATATCTGTTGGAGTACCCTACTATAACGCAGTATTCATACCATTAATGATACCACTCATGCTTTTCGTTGGATATGTTCCTATACTCTTATCAAGATCAGCAAAAGATAAACAATTAATTCAATTAGTAGTGATAATATTAATCAGTATCATTCTATCTATTTCATTTTCCGTCTATTCTATACTTTTTTTCATTGGGGTGTTTTCCGCTGTCTGGATAATAGCGAATATTATTTTTGATTTACTCAAGTCATTTGAGAATTCAGTAAAGCTTAAAAGTAGATTAGGAATGTATTTGGCTCACTTCGGACTTGCGATATTTATTATTGGCGCAAGTGTATCTGAAAATAATAAAATAGAAAAAGAATTAGTCCTAGAGCTCGGGCAAACTACTAAAATAGGTTCATTTGATTATAAGTTCGAGAGATTAAATGAATTTAAATCTGAAAATTATGATGCGATAATTGCTTCTATATTAGTCAGCAAAAATGATCAATTCATTACTGAAATTAAACCAGAAAAAAGATTATATCATTCTAGTGAATCTCCTATGACAGAGGCGGGCATCCATGCGAGACTAGAAAGAGATTTGTATGTGTCATTAGGAAACATGATTGATGACAACAAATGGTCTCTACGTATTTACGACAAACCCCTAATAAGATTTATATGGATTGGAACAATTTTTATGATTATTGGCTCGATAATTAGTATTAGTTTCAGAAAGAAAAAATATTCATGAATAAAAGTTCAATTCTCTTCATAGTTATTTTCATATCCGTTAGCCTTTTTCTTCTTAAAGGGCTATATAATGATCCAAAGAAAATAGATTCACCATTGATCGGGAAAAAATTTCCATCATTCCAACTAGAGGATTTATATATAAACGCTTCTCATACCACAAAAAGTTTTTTAGATAAAAAAACAATAGTGAACGTCTGGGCTAGTTGGTGTTTGGAATGTGAGAGAGAACATAGCCATCTCATTAATCTCTCAAAAAATAGAGAGTATGATCTCATTGGTATAAATTATAAAGATGAAATCGATGATGCTAAAGGATGGTTGAATATGAGAGGAAATCCATACCGGATTATTATTAGAGACTATACTGGAGATTTGTCTCTAGATTTGGGAGTATATGGAGTTCCAGAAACTTATATTCTCGATGAAAATCATATTATCTTATATAAGCATATTGGTGCTATTAATTCTGATATTATAAAGAATGAAATGATGCCGATACTAGTCAAGGATCAATGAGAATAACAGTTTCTATAATTTGTCTAATTCTATCATTGGAAGGATTTTCATCTGACATCGATACTAAGTATAAATCTCTTATTGAAGAGTTGAGGTGTATGGTTTGTCAAAATCAGAATCTTGCGGAATCAGAGGCACCACTTGCCATTGATATGAAACAAAAAATAAGAAAGATGCTTGAATCAGGTAAGAGTGAAAATGAAATTAAAACATTTCTCGCAGATAGATATAGCTCTTACATATTGTATGAACCACCTATTAATAAGCAAAATATAATATTATGGTTTGGTCCATTAATTTTTATATTGGCATTGAGTTATTTTCTTATCAGGCGCTATGTTAAATGATGTATCTACTTATCTTATTGATATTATTTCTATATCTCTATGTTTTATTTAAGCATAATAGTGACAAAAGAAAATATTTAGATAACAAATTGATTATTGCTCTTTCAATAACACTGAGTATCTTTCTGATTTATGTTTTTTCATTATCATTTGATTTATCAAATACAGATGAATATAAAAAAATCCATTCTAAAAATCTATCTATCAGAAGCAACATTAAAACCATAAGAGAAAATATCCCAATATTAGAATTTAATCTATCGCAGAAACCTGACGACTTTAATGGATGGTTAATGCTGGGAAAATCATATTCTATTTTGAATCAATATCAGAAAGCATCGAGAGCATATCAAGTAGCAATAGATCTAAGTCCTGACAATACTGACGCAATTAGAGAATTTATACTCGTATTAAGAAGTGATAGTGAAATTATTAATCAAGAACTAATAAAAAAATATTTTGATATATATTTTAACAAAACGAATGACCATAGAGCATTATTAGATATGCTAAATTTCTCATTTTCAATAAATGACAACTCTTTGGCACAACTTACACTTGAAAGGATTCTTAAGCATCCAAATATTAAAAATCCAGAGCAATATAAAGAAATACTTACTCAACTAAAAAATAATGTAATCTCGGAAAATGTAATACTAAATTTAAACATAACGACAAATAAGATATATAATGGATTCTTTTTTATTATTCTCAAAGAGTCAAACATTGATCAACCATTTGCAACTAAAAGGTTTCAAGCTGACAAAAGGGAACATAAAGTTATTTTTACAAGTAGAGACTTTATGATAAATAATACAGATATACCAAATAGCTTTGATCTTGTGATAAAACATTCAGTTGGTGAGAAATTTTCTGATAATAATAGACCTGTCACAGTATTTGAGAAAAAAATTAACAATTACGAGGAAATTAAAACTAGTATTATTAGAGTTAATTTTTGACAAAAATTCTATCGTCAAATACAAAACAATTGCCTGACCATTTATTTCGTTTTGTATTATTCAAATAATTTACTATCCCGCCTTTCAGTTGATAAACTCTATCAAACCCAACTCTATTTAGATATCTCCCTGCTTTTTCACATCTAATTCCTCCTGTACAAAAAATTGCTGTTTTTTTGTTTTTGTCCAATTTCTGTAGGATCAGATTTCTATCTTTAAGATCTGTAAAATTTATTAACTTAAGATTTATAGCATTTTCAAATGATCCAAGAGAATATTCAAAACTATTCCTCATATCAATGAGCTGTATGTCCTCATCAAGTAATGCATCCCAAGATTGTGGTTCAACACTATAAACTTTATCAACGTTTGCTTTATTAATTTGATCATTAAATTTGATTATCTCATCTTTTATTTTGACTTTTAACTTTTCAAAAGCAATTCCATTACAAATATTTTTATTTACAAAGACGTCTCTCAAGTCTAATATCCGAGAAATTTCTTTGTATGCATTATCGAGAAGACACTGATCTTGACTGATATTTGCATTAACTCCTTCCTCAGAAATTATTACCGTGCCTTTTATATTGAATCCGTCTAGGCAGTCATATACCAGTTTTCTTAATGTAGAAACATCATTCAGCTCTATAAATTTGTAGAAGCTATATACGTGCATTATTTTTTATAACAAATTGTCATACCATCATATATAGTCAATAGTGAGTGATCAACTCTTACATCGCTTTTTATTAACTTATTGAGTTCTTCGATAGACTGGGTACTTTGATCTTTTTTGTTATCAGCATAAACTTTTCCTTTCCAAAGAGTATTGTCAATACAAATAACTCCTCCTGACACCATCATAGTAATAATTTTCTGATAGTATTTAGGATAATTTGTCTTATCAGCATCAATGAAAGCAAAATCGAATTTACTATCATTCATTTCATACAATTTATCTAATGCACTTAGTGCATCAGAGTTAATTACATTTATTTTTTTTGAAATACCAGCTTTATTCCAATATTTTCTGGCAATAGCCAGATATTCATTATTATTATCAATCACAGTAAGTCTAGAATCTCTGGATATTGCCGAACCTATACATAAAGAGCTATAACCAGTAAATACACCTACCTCTAAGCAATTCTTAAAGTTAGCAATCTTGCATAGTATAGACAATAAAGCGCCTTGCGCAGCACCTACTTGCATTATAGATATTGGCCCGAGTTTCTTTGTTTCTTCTCTATTTTCTTTTAATATTAATGACTCATCATAACCAACACTATCAATATAGTTCCTCAATTTCTCTGGAAATATTGGAGAATCAAGAGACATTATTGTCTTCTAGCCTCAAACTCAATGATCAAATCTATTTCATCACCAACTAAGTTATCCTTTAATGCATAGCTCATGCCGTGTTCTGATCTTTTGATAGTTCCTCGAGCTGATATACCCATTACATAAGGTTTAATAATTCCACCAAATGGATATTTACCGACTTTATTTATTCTTCCTGTCAAAATTAGAGGTTTAGTGATTCCGAGAAGTGTTAATTCTCCTCTGATAGTCGTCTCATCATTTTTGATTTCAATATTTGTTGCATTAAAAACCATTTCAGGAAATTTATTCACATGAAGAAAATCCGGACTCATTAAATGTTGATCTCTTTTATCATGATTTGTGAAAACACTTCCTGTTTTTATAACGATATTAATATTATTAATTTTATTATTATCTAAATCATGAGAATAGCTACCATCAATATCTCGGAACATTCCTAAAGTTTTTGCATAACCAATATGTTCTACCAAGAAACCTACTGAAAAATGTGTTTTATCTATTACATATTTATCCTCTGCTGAAAAAGCTAGCAAGGGCAGCATCATAAGTATCAAAATTTTTCTAAGCATATTTCCTCCTATATAGAAATACTGTATCTTTAATGAATGAGAAAGTTAATAATAAAATTATCACATACAACAAGTTATTAAAAGAATCAACTGTGCTAAAGCAGTTACATAATATAAATATAATGCTTGTCAATACACACACAAACTTTCTGTAAAACGAATAAGGTAAATCTTCGTTACTTACAATTCTTGTTTTAATTAATAATAGAAAAATATATCTATACATAGGAACTGCTATTATATAATAGCTATAGTCATGATTAATAATAAGAGACACTGACAGTATAAAAATCAGAAAATTATCGACTTCTTGATCAAATACTTCTCCAAGTTTTGTAGTCTGATCTAGGTATCTGGAAATATATCCATCTATACCATCCAAACAAATGCTAATGATAGACATCATGAGAAGTAAATTGAAACTATAAATTTCTATGTCTATAACCATTACAAATATGAAAATATTTATTATAAATCGAGATAATGTTATCTGATTAGGTAAATTTAGATAGAAAGAGTAATCTTTTAAAAAAAAATACAATAAGACAAATGACCCTAGGTAAATTATCAGTGATGAGTAAATAATCTTGCTTACTTCATTTATGTCCGTGAATATAATTATTAATACAAAAAAATATAATAAATTTTTAATAAATAGTTGTATCCCTGTATATCCACTTATTAAATTTTTGTTATAATCCATCTATGAAGAATTATAGCGCACAATCTTTCTGGATTAATAAAAAAAGGGGGAGTATAAAAAAGGAGCTGATAAATCAGCCATTAGAAAATGATGAATTGCTTATCAAAGCACATTATTCAGGCATTAGTTATGGAACTGAAAAAATTGTTTTTGACTCCCAAGTACCAGCTAATCAGTATAAACTTATGAGAGCTCCTCATCAAGTTGGTGAATTCAATAAAGAAGTTAAGTATGGGTATCTAAGTGTGGGAGAAGTCATTATTGGACCTAAAAATTTATTAAATAAAATGGTTTATACCATGTTTCCACATCAATCGATGTACGTATTAAAAACTTCATTTGCTACCCTTATACCAGATCACATTCCACATAAAAGGGCACTTCTTACAGCTAATATGGAGACCGCAATCAATGCAGTTTGGGATTCTAATCCATCTATCGGCGACAAAACGTATGTAATTGGTTGTGGAATTGTAGGTATCCTGATGGCCTATGTTTTATCAAAGACTTTCGGAGTTAAAGTAACCCTTATCGATAAGGACAATAGTAAAAGTAAACTATGCGAATTATTCAATATTAACTTTGAAAATAATATAGACTGCATAGAAGATCCAGACATAATCTACGAGTGTTCTGGAAATATATCTGTGTTGAATGAACTTGCTAACAATTGTACTTTAGAAACTAAAATATGTGTACTTAGTTGGTATGGCAAGCAACAAGCAAAAATAAAAATGGGTGAAAATTGTTTTTCTAGAAGATTAAAAATTATATTTTCTCAAGTGGGAAATATAACAGCAATCAAATCAAAGAAATGGAATAACCTAACTAGGAGAGCTCTTGCTCTAGAATTATTAGATAACAAGAAATTAGATATTTTAATTGATAAAAAAGAGATTAAGTTAAAGGATTTGCCGTCTTTTTTTAAAAAAGGAAATATAAATGGATTATGTAAAGTTGTGAGATATTAAATGTATAAATTAAAAATCAGAGATCATTGCTTTGTTGCACACAGCCTTAAAGATAAATTTTTTGGTCCCGCAAAAGATCTACATGGTGTGACTTATGTTGTGGACTTAGTATTATCTTCGCAGAATCTTCTTGAAAAAAATATTATTATTGATATTGGTATAGCTACTACAATTCTCAAAAATGTAATAAAAAATTATAATTATAAAAACCTTGATAATATTGAGAAGTTTAATAATGAAATTACTACTACAGAATTTATGGCAAAACAATTTTGCGAGGATATTTTCCATGAACTTGAGAAAATTAAATTTCCAACTAATAAATTAGATTCAATAGAAATTGAACTAAAAGAAAATCATCTAGCCTCGGCTTCATATTTAAAAGTAATCTGAAGTGGTTTATTTCATTACTCCAGACTTAAAAAGTATATCTGGGGGTAATAAATATGATATAAATGTTCTAGATTTCCTTACTAAAAATCATTGCAAAATAATAAATATATCTCCCAGCAGAGAAACATCTAATATCTTACTTTTTTATCTTAAAATAAACAGAATTCCCTCTGGATCAACCCTATTAATTGACGGTCTTCTTGCTTTCAAACTATCTAACATTGTAGATAAGTTATCTAAAAAATATAAAGTTATATTACTTATTCATCATCCGGTAGCTTATGAAAATCAAAAACATGGGAAGATAGAACATAAACTCAAAGAGAGGAGGATATTTTCAAGAGCAGATAGTATTATTTCTGTGAGCAATTCTATGAAAAGAGTCATACAAAAAATGTGCAATTCTAGAAAGAATATAAATATTATTAAGCCGGCAGTAGATGAGATATATCGCAAGCACATACCACAAAATTTGCAAACTAAAACTATAGTGACAACAGGATCAATCATACCTAGGAAAAATATTGATAAATGTATTGAGGTTCTGTCTAGACTTGAAAATGATTGGACACTATCTTTAATTGGTAAATACGACATAAAAGATAGTTATTATCAAAAACTTATTTCTCGTATTGATAATGATAATCTTAGACAAAGAGTTACTTTTCATAATTTAGTTGAAAATCAAGATGAAATCATAAGTATTCTTAAAAATTCATCAGTATATATCTGTTTAAGCCATTATGAGGGTTTTGGTATGGCAAATCTTGAAAGCGCATCATTTGGTCTGCCATTAGTGGTATCAGACTTGCCAGTATTTAGAGAAAACCTAAGGGGTTTTAACAGGAGATATGTAAATAATAATAATTCAGAAGAAATTGTCAGAGCTATAAAAGAAATACAATACGTTAGAAATTCTAGGTCAGCTCCATTATATAATTGGAAAGATGTTGGCATGAAATTTAAAAGAGCTCTATATGGATAATAAATTTAGTAAATCTTGGATAAATATGAGAATAGGGTATGACGATCACTCTCGTAGTAATATCTTAATTCAATTTCTTAAAAAAAATAATTATAGTTCGGGTATTGAGCTTATTGATATGTGCTGTGGTTCAGGCAGTTTTTTAATTTGGTCTATTAGGAACAAAATTTTATTTGATAAATGTTCTCTCATTGATCATGATTTGAATTTACTAAAATCAATCAAAAGTAATCTCAGGAAAAATACTTCGAAGAATCTTATTATTAAATCAAATACGAATAATATGAATCTTTCTCTTATAAAAGATGATTCTTTTTTATCTGATATTTATATAAAGAAAAATGACTGTAATAAATTTGATATTAAGACAAAAAAATTTCATGTAATTAGTTACTCTGCAGTTCTTGACTTAATGTCTAAATCTTCAATCATCAAAGCACTTAAGAGTGCGAATTGTAATAATGTTATATATTTCTCATTATGTTTCAATGGTATGGTAAAGTGGACTCCAACTAATATATTTGATAAATACATACTTTCATTTTTTAACAATCATCAAAGAATGGACAAAGGTTTTGGAATGGCCCTGGGATCTCGATCAATTGATTTCATTAAAAAAAATGCAGCTAAACATGAGGTGAATTTTACTATGAAGAATTCCCCATGGATAATATTTAATAGATCAAAACGTGATAAAGAGTTTATGAATAGATATATCTCAGATGTAAAAAAAGCCTTATTTTATATGGAAGGTATTGATAGAGATATCTTAAGAAATTGGTACAAAGAAAAAAAGTTTCATATTGATAGTAAGAGGATAAAACTCTATGTTGGACATCAAGATATACTGCTTCATAAAAAGTGAATAAAATATTTAAGTATATTATTTCTTCTTTCTTGATGGGCTTCATCTTTGTAAACTATGGAGATGATATCAATTTAATTATACAAAAAGTTGAAATAACTTATTTTCCTATGATTATACTTATAAGTATAATTCAGTATCTACTTTCAGCATGGCGATGGTATTTCATCGCATTGAATACAAATTCCAAAATTAAATACAAAGATGCTTTGAGATATTATTACATTTCTGGATTTCTCAATAACATTCTTCCGACTGGAATTATGGGCGATATTTACCGTACTATGAACATAAAAATTAATAATCAACAGACTAATAACTTCCTTAAATCTTTCCAGTCAGTTGCGTTTGAGAGACTCTCGGGACAAATTACACTAATCGTCACATTTATTATATCTCTTGGGATATATTTTTTTATAAATAAAAAATATGAAGCATTTGGATATGTCTTAATTATAATTATCTTAAGTATATTCCTTATTAAAATCTTTTTTATAACTAATCAAAAAAATAAATATATCATCAACTTTAAGTATATTTTTAGTGGACGTCGTTTTTACAAACATTTCTTTTTATCTTTGATAATCGTCTTGACATATATCATGACATATATAATTTGTGCATTCTCATTAAACCTTAATATAGACATAATAAGCTTTTTTGTCTTTGCTCCAATAATATTATTTTCTATGACATTGCCAGTAAGCATAGGCGGTTGGGGCATACGAGAGACAACTGCACTAATAATTTCATTTCTCCTGGGTCTGTCTGTTTCATCAAGTGTCACAGTAGCTATTGTATATGGATTATCAAATTTGATATGTTCTCTTCCCGGAGTATACTTTCTAATAAATAAAGAACCTACTTAATAGGTATATCGAATAGTATATCATTTCCCATTTTATAATGATTTGGATTATATGACTTCACAGCACTAAGCTTTGTGATGTTATCTATGAAAGAGGATCTTCCTCCCCCCAATATTATTGGACAAAGACATACATGAACCCTATTAAGAATATTCTTTTTCAAAAAATATGAGATAGTTTTGCCTCCTCCCTCAATATATACGATAGTCTTATTTTTTTCCGAATAAGCATTTTCAAGAGGCTTTAGATCAGTATTTAATAATATGATTTTACTTTTAATATCTTTCTTTTTAATAATTTTCTTAGGATCAAAAACATATATATCAGGATTAGAGCCTTCTGCTAATCTTGTTGTAAGTCTGGGCATATCTTCCAAGTATGTATTTGCACCCACAATGATAATATCTGAAATTGCTCTCAATCTGTGGATATGTTCAATGTTGATTTTATCACTAATATACTTTGATTCACCAGACTCAGTTGCTATAAAACCATCTAGTGATTGTGCAATATGACCAATATATTGGGTCTTATTCAAAGAACATACGATAGGAAAAAAA
>MDTG01100520.1_pt1 | contig 12892 bp, 9 predicted proteins | sample 811421 | NCBI WGS metagenome assembly MDTG01 (sample SAMN05326645, study PRJNA326480) | marine metagenome | isolation source: seawater | place: Pacific Ocean: South East | collected 2011
ATCTTACAGAAAAACAAAAAGAAAATCATTTATATTATTAATTTTATTTTCAACACTTATACTTGAGTTCTATATTGGAACTTTAAGACAGGGACTTTCAACTGTATTTTTTCTTTATGGTTTTTTTCACAGTAAATTAAAATTAAAAACTATATTTTATATCTTTTCAATTCTAATTCATCCAATAATTCTTTGGGTTATTTCGATTGATATATTAGCTAAAATTATTTCAAAAATAAATAAAACCTTTAGGTTAGGTAAAATTAAAATTAGTTATAGATTTTTACTGTTAATAGTTGTTCCACTATTATTTATTTTTTTTCTTGAAATTTTTTCTCAAAATTCTATTATATTGAATTTATTTGGATATTCAGATGGACGTTATTCATTAAATCAATCTACAGGTAGATCAATATTCGGATTTTTTATATGGTTTTTAATGTTATTGATTATGTTTTTTAAAAAAACACTTTATAAAGATGAGATTTTTTCAATCCTAACATTAGCCCAAGTTTGTTTATTATATTTTTCATTTGAGTCTATATATCGGCTATTAGGTTCTGCAATTGTTATAATTTTAATTAATGCTATTAACAACAAATCTATTTATAATAATTTAGTTCTTACAATTTTTTTATTTTTTACAATATTTCATTATTCAGTTTTTATACAGTTTGACAAACTTTAATAATTTAAGATTTAAATGAAAATAGCTTTTTTTATCACTTCTAACCTATATGTCAGAAATTATATTGAAAATGGTCTTTTTAACAAAATCCAACAAACATATAATCTTGATTGTTTTTTAACTAATGAAGTAAGTTTGTTAGTTAGTGTTAAAAGTAAAAAATTTCAAATTCCAAAAACTTTTAGAAGACTAAGTGCTTTTCTTAATGACCTTAGAACTATAAAATATAGATATGTTACTAAAAGTTTTTTATACCGTTTTAATAGACAAAGAAAGTCTAGCAAAAACTCTTTGTTAAATTTTTTAATATTTTCTTTTAAGGTTTTGATGGTTAAATCTAAGCTTTCTTACTTTTTTCTTGAGAAATTCATCAAAAATTACTCAACAAGTTTAAGACACAATCAATTAATAAGTAATTATGATTTAATTGTCATACCTAATTCTGGTTTTGATTGTGATTTTGATTATTTAATAAAACTTTCAAAAAATAATTCTGTATTGTCATACATGCTTGTTGATAACTGGGATAATCTTTCTAGTAAATCAATAATGATGTTTAAGCCAAGTTATTTAGCTGTGATGAGCGAGCAATGTTTAAATCATGCGATTGAAATTCAAGGTATTAGCAGAGAAAAAATATATATTATTGGAAATTCAAGATTTGAAATTTATAAAAACCCAACCAAACCTCTTTTTGACTTTAAATATATTCTTTTTGCAGGGTGTAATTTACCTTATAATGAGATAAATGCATTAAAAGTAATTTCTAAATCTATCGAGGATAAAAAATTAAAAATAATCTATCGACCTCACCCTTGGAGACAAAAAAGAAATAATGAAAACTTTGACGAGATAGATAAATTATCAAATGTTATAATTGACCCTCAAATCAGTTCCGCATTTAATAAAATAGGTGATGTAAACTTTCAACCTGAGCTAGATTACTATAATAACTTAATTAAAAATTCGATTTATGTTATTTCTCCATTAAGTACTTTTGTTTTAGAAGCTTTAATTTGTAAAAAACCAGTCATAGTTTTAATAGAAGATGAAATTAATAATTTTACTTCGCCCTTGATGGTTTATAATAACTATAAACATTTTGAAGATATACATCATATTTCTAATTGTTATTTGCTTAATAATTTAAATAATTTTTCAAGTTTTCATTCTAAATTATTTAAAGAAGACAATTATACTGAGGAGAGTAAAAATAAAGGGATAAAATATCATGTCCTTTTCGATGAAAAAAAATATTTAAATTATTTACTAGATAGTTTTGATAAGATTATTGAAAAAAATTCTTAATAAAATTTTTCGCATCTACTTTTGGCGATTCGGATTAGTAGATTTTGATGGGAAAAAAGCATATAATTTGAAACCATTGAATATTACTAAAGATTTTATTTATGCTGCAGATCCTTTTTTTATTGATGAAAATAATATTTTATTTGAGGGAATTAAGTGGAAAACTTTAATTGGAAAAATTTATTTATATAATAATTCAAAAATTAAAGAGATAAGTTTCGAAGATAAATTTAGTGACTTTCACATGTCATTTCCATTCGTCTATAATTTAAATGGTAGTAAACATATAATTCCTCAGATCTCAAATTTAAATTCTTTGGTAAGTTTCAAATTAGACTTAAAAAAATCAAAAGCTAATTTTCAAAAAGTTTTATTAGAGGGTGTACAATGTAGAGATACAATTCTTCATAATCATAAAGATTATCATTATATATTTACAACCGTATTAAATTCTTCAAAAGAAAAATTTTTTAGAGTATATAAATCTAAATCAAATAATGATAAATATGTAGAAATTAAATTCCATGGATTGAAATTAGATTCAAGATGTGCAGGAAATATATTTGAATATGAATCAAAAACATTAATACCAATTCAAAAAGATGAACCGATTTATGGATCTGGTATCAATTTATTTGAAATACAATTCTTACAAGATTCAATAGACTTTAAATTTTACTGTGAATTAGATTTGAAATCAAATAATTTTAATATTAATGGATTTCATACAATAAATAATTTTCAAAATTTATTTTTAGTTGATTACAGGTTCAATAAATATTATTTTTCTTCAATATTTTATAAAATTATCATTTTAATAAGGAGTAAAAAAAGAAAAATTATTTACTCAAACATATTACGTTATTTAATTTTATTTTGTTTTTCTAAAATAAATAGATGGCATTTAAATTCATTAATTGCTTATCCCAGATATTATGAAGTAGTTAAAGAAATCAATCAGTCTTATAATTTTTCTTCTGTAAATGAAATTGGTTGTGGGTTAAGCGAATTGAATAGGTATGTCAAGTTTAAAAATTATATTGGCTTTGATATAGATCAAAAATTGATTAAACTAAACTATTATTTAAAAGGAGCTAAGATATTTGACATCAAGAATCTTAAGGATAATGCTGAATGTACAATAATGATAAATTTCTTGCATAATTTGAAAATAAGTGATGTTTTAGAGCTTTATAATAAAATTAAAAATTCAAAATATATTTTAATTGATGAGATATTGGAACATTCTGTTGGATATAAGTATCGACATAGATTTAATAAAATTTTTTTTAATCATGTTGTGGAATCAAATTATTTTCCTTTCAATGACAAAAGAAGTTTGAAGTTATTTAGAATAAAATGAAAAATTTTAAAAATATAGTTTTTGTCTCAAAACCGTTGGATATTGTAAATTATAACTCAATATGTCTTGAACATAAAAATACTTTTTTTGTAATTTTTTATTATTTGTTTTCTCATTCAAATAAAGAAACAATTTTTGATTTGTTTAAGAGACTAAATATATCATATGAACAATATCAAATAGTGCCTCAATTTGATTTATATTCATTACCATTAATCAAAAGATTAATGTTGAAAAGAGAAAAAAAAATAGATTTTAGTAAAGTTGAATTTGATAAAAATTTAAGAATAAAAACAGAAGAAAGTATATCGCAGAGCATTTATCTTAAATCTGTTAAATTCACCTCGTTTTTTCTGTATGGGTTTTTAAGAATATTAAATAGATTTTTTTTTAGTTATTATTTTAAATTTAAAAAATATTCCTTTTTCAATTTTTATATTGATCCACATCCGTATAAGTTAATGCATATAGATTATGTTTCATACAAAAATATAATATTATTTGACGGGGGAAGATCTACACTAAGTTTTAAATTATTAAAAAGTTTTCAAGGCCTTTTAAATGATATAATTGTTTTTTATAGAAATTCAAAATATAAATTTCTAATACCTAAACAATTCGAAAATAAATTCAAAAACAAAACCATTTTCTATACAAATTATAAAGAAAATTATCCAAATAATAAAAGTGTAAAGGATTTAAAAATGATTTATGATTACCTTAACCTTAACATTATAAATGATTCAATTTTGATTTTAAGTGGTAATTTTCCTTATTTAATAACCAAACAACTAATTTATAACATTGAAAAAGAATTTAAGCATTTAAAAATATATTACAGAAAACATCCTAGAGAAAAACTTTCAAATAATTTCAATAAAGATTTTCCTAACATAATTTTAGTAAAATCAATTATTTCAGCTGAATATGACTATTTAATTCTAAAAATGAAATTACCAATAAATATTATCCATTGGAATTCAAGTTTTGTAAGTTTTTTAAGTCCTAAATCAAAAATAAAAAAAATTCACTATTCACAAATTGAAAAAAATTTTAATTATAGTTCCTAGTTTTGTTGTAGGAGGGAGTGAAAAGGTTCAATTCCTTGTAGCTCAACATCTTGAAAAGAAAAAAAATTATTCATTAACGATTTTTTTTCTTAGTAAGAAAAATTATAATGAAAGAACATTTTGGTCAGATTTAAAAAACTCTGAAATTGTTCATAGTAATAAATTAAAAGAGAAATATGGAGTATTAAGTTTATTTAAATATTTAATATTAAATAGATTCAATTTAATTTTTAGTTCAAATTCACATGTTAATGGTTTTATATCATTATTAAAAATTTTAAAAATACTGCGAAGAACAAAAGTTGTAGTAAGAGAATCCAATGATGTTTATAATAGATTTCAAAATAAAAAAATATTAATGTTATATTCTTTTTATCATCAACTATACAGAGGATCAAATAAAGTGGTTTTTCAAAATCATAAAATGCTAGATAAGTTTATAAATAAGAATCCATTTGTAGCAAGAAAATCAACAGTACTAAAAAATCCCGTCAGTGTAAATTTTGACTTAAAAAGCTATAAGTCAAATGAAAAATCAATTGTAATGATCGGTCGGCTCAATAATAACAAAAATCAGATTTTAGCTCTAAAATTAATTAAGAACCTGATGGATAAAAAAAATTTAAATGTTAAACTTGATATATATGGCCAAGGTCCACTTAAAGAATTTTTATCAAAATATATTATAGAAAATAAACTAGAAAAAAAAATAAAAATTATTACTAAATATCATTCTGTTAAAGAAATATTTAAAAAGAAATATTCAATTTTTTTGCATTTGTCTTTTTTTGAGGGTTTTCCAAACGTTATATTAGAAGCAGCTAATTATATGATACCGACCATAATTACTACAAACTGTGCTGGAGGTCTTAACAAAATCCCTAAAATAATATTTGTAAAAAATGAATTAAATGATTTAGTCAATGTTGTAGAAATGCAATTAAAAAACAAACAAAATTTTTCAAAATATTATAAAAGTTATTTGATAGAAAACCACAATGTTAAAATATTTACAGAAAAATTATTAAAATGAAAATATTTTTAAAAATAATATCCTCAACCTATCAAAAACTAATTGTTCTTTTAGTTTCAATAGCTTCATTAGGTGTACTTGATTTAATTGGACTCTTTTTAATTACAAGACTATTTGAGATATTTGAAAAATCAGAAAAGTCAATAAAAATACTTGAAACTGAAATTCCATTTAATTCATTTGTTGCTGGAGTCTTTATTTATTATGTTTTTAAATATTTTATTTCTGTCATAATAAATAAAAATATTATTTCATTCACTCAGTCAACTGAGTTAACATTGAGAAAAAAGTTATTTAGGACTATTATTAATCTAGATTATTTAGATTATATTAAAAAAGAATCTGGTGATTATATTTATTTGATAACCGAATTGTCTAAGGCTTATGCTAATGGATTTATTATGCCAATAATAAGATTAATTAATGACTTGATTTTATTGATTTTTGTTTCTATTTATTTTGTCATCTTTGATTATAAACTGTTTCTTGTTACATTGATTTTCTTTATTATAGTAATATTTCTATATGAAAAAATATATAAAAGAGATGATGAAGGTTTTGGTCAAAAATCAGCAGATCTTTCGAGCGAGATAATAGGATTATTATCATCAGTCTTCACTGGTTTCAAAGAAATGGTAATTAATAATGAATCAAATTTTTTTATAAAAAGATTTGATAAGCTTACCTCAAACTACAAACTAAACTACGAAAAGTATCTTTTGTCAACAGTTCTTCCAAAAATATATTATGATTTAGTTGTGTTTACTTATTTGCTAATTTTTGTAATATATCTTTTTGTTTTAGATATTCAAAATGCCTTTTTATATATTTCTACTCTTGGAGTAATTGCTTTTAAAACCTTACCAATAATTATTACACTAACAAATGCTTTTATTCAAATCAATTTTAATAAAGTAGCCTTTTATAAAATTCACAATTATTTAAAGAATTATGATTTTTTATCTAACAATATGTCTTTTTATAAATCTTTGAAAAAAATAAAAAAAATTTCAATTAAAGACTTGAATTTTAAATACTCAAAAAATATAATTATTGAAAATGCTAACGTAGATTTTAAAAAAGGAAAAATATATGGTTTAATTGGTGAAAGTGGATCGGGTAAGACTACATTATTGGACTTAATTTCTGGTTTGATTAAATCAAATCAAGATGAAATAAAGTTTTATGATAATGAATCTAGAGTAATTCCATTAAAAGAAAATATTTCTTACCTACCGCAAAATCCTTTTGTTTTTAACGGTACTTTTCAAGAAAATGTAACTCTGGCAAATACAAAATTTTCAAAAAAATTATTTGAAGACTCCATAGTTAACTCCCAACTTTCAGACTTATGGAATAGCTTTAAAGAAAATAAATTATATATAACGGAAAACGGAAAAAATCTTTCTGGTGGTCAACGTCAGAGGCTGGGATTTGCCAGAATTTTATATATGGACAAGGATATTTTATTATTAGATGAATTCACATCAGCTTTAGATATTGATGTTAAAATGAATATTTTGAAATATGTTTCAAGTATCAAAAAAAATAAAATAATAATTATATCAACTCATGATCCAAAAGTTTTATCAATTTGCGACTATAAACTCTCAATAGAAAATAAAAAAGTTTCTTTATCATAATGTGTGGTATTTTTTTTTCAACTAAGAATTATTCAAAAAATCAAGTTGAAAAGAAACTTGATACAATTAAATTTAGAGGACCTGATAATTTTGGTTATTACAATGACAATTTTGTTACCCTAGGCCATTTAAGATTATCAATATTAGATTTAGAGTCTAGATCTAACCAACCTTTTTTTTACAATGAATATGCTGTGGTTTTTAATGGAGAAATTTATAATTTTAAATACTTAAAAGGTACTCTAGAAAAATTAGGATATAAGTTTAATACACAATCTGACACTGAAGTATTAGCTGTGGCCTTTATTCACTGGAAAGAAAAATGTTTATATAAAATCAACGGTATGTTTTCTTTTGTTATTTATAACAAATTAAACGGCGAAGTTTTTATTGGTAGGGATAGACTCGGAGTTAAGCCATTGTATTATAATATTAACAATAATTTTTTTGAAATATGTAGTCAGATTAAACCAATTTCTAATAATGAAATCTGCAAGAAATCTTTAGAACTTTATTATTTATTTGGTTATGTTCCAACTCCTTTTACTATTTATAAAAACATAAAAAAATTAGAGCCAGGCACCTTTATCAAATATAATTTAAAATCAAAAAAAATTGTATTTAAAAATTATTGGAAAATTGACTATAATAATAAGTTTAAGATTGATTATAAAAGTTCAAAACAATTATTAAGTAAAAAGTTACAGAATGCTGTAAGAAGAAGATTAATTTCTGATGTTAATCTAGGTTTTTTTCTATCATCAGGTGTTGATTCCTCATTAGTGACTGCAATTGCAAATAAAATTTATAAAGAAAAATTAATTTCTTTTTCAATTGGATTTAATGACTCAAAATTTGATGAATCAATTGATAGTGAAAAAATTGCTAACTTTTTAAAAATAGATTATAAAAAATATATATTTAATGAGGTTGATTTAATAAAGTTATTACCAGATTTTTTTAAAACTTTTGATGAACCCTTTTCTGATATTGCTTCAATACCTGGACTACTTTTATCAAAAAAATTTAAGAAATATGGAACTGTAGCATTAAGTGGAGATGGTGGAGATGAATTGTTTTATGGATATAAACATTTTAAAATAATTAATTTTTTCTCCAAACTATATTTTATTCCATATAATATTCGAAAAATTATTTCAAATTGTATGGAATTAATTAATATTAATATTAAGTCAAAAAAATTAGGATACATTTCATCCTTAATATCTTATAAAAATATTAATTTATTGTGTTTTTCACCATTTATTCAGTTTTGTAAAATAAACCAAAATCAAACTGAAACATTTGAATATTATATAAGTAAATATGAATTAAACAATATTAGTTGTCCTTTAGATAAATGCTCAAAAATAAATTATTCTTTGTGGCTAGATTCCAACAGTAACGTAAAGGTTGACAGGTCATCAATGGCTTATTCAGTTGAAGTTAGAAGTCCTTTATTAGATTATGAATTAATTGATTTTACTAGAAAATTACCAAACAGATTTTTATTTAATAAAAAAATCTTAAAAGATATTTTGTTTGACTTTGTTCCAAAAAAATTAATTTCTAAAAAGAAGAAAGGTTTTTCAGTCCCAATTTCTAAATGGATTAATAAAGAATTGAAGGAAGAGTTTGATAATTATTTAACAATTGAGAATTTAAGCAGTCTTCCAAATTTTAGTGTTCCAACATTTCTAAATAAATTAAATTTACACAGAAAAGGATTTAGTGATTATTCAATTGAAATTTGGAAAATATATTGTTTAATTAAGTGGATAAACATTAATAAATTAAAAATATGAATTTTAAAAGGCAGCTAAGAGATAAGGCTAATAGTTCATATTGGGATAATATATGGGATAATTATGATATTGATAATGCAATTAATTTAATTAAATATTATAAAGCTTATACTATTGTAATGAATCATATCGATAAAAACAGTACTATTCTTGAAGCTGGTAGTGGCGTTTCACAATGGGTGCATTCATTACATCATAAAGGTTATAAAATAAAAGGTATTGACTATGCAAAAAAAACTGTAAAAAACATAAATAAAAAATATCCTGAGTTAGATGTTACTTATGGTGATATAATTAATTTGAATTTAAAGGATAAGTCAATAAATACATATTTGTCATGGGGAGTAATGGAACATTATGAAGATGGTCCTGAAAAAATTTTATTAGAAAGCTATAGGGTTCTTAAAAATGATGGAAAATTAATTCTTACAGTACCATATTTAAATATTTTGAGAAGAATATTTATTAAAAGTAAAAATTTTGGTAATGGAGAGTTCTATCAATATGTTTATGACAAAAAATATTTTGCTAAAATCCTTGAAAAAAATGGTTTTAATATTTTAGAGGTTCATAAATTAAATTGGATTAAAGGCTTAAAAGATTTAATATATGGGGATTCATTACAGTTAAAAACAAATAAAAGCATAAAAAAAATTAAAAAACACAATTTTTTAAAGAAGATTTTAATTATTCTAATGATCAAACTACAAGATTTTACATTATTGTCTGAAATTTCTGGTCATATGATAATGTTTGTTTTAAAAAAGAAAAGTTAGATTAATGTCAAAAAAAATTAAAGTTTTAAGAATCCTTAATAGGTTTAATTTGGGTGGGCCTATATATAATGCTGCTTATTTATCTAAATATTTAAATTCAAAAAAATACGAAACTTATCTATTAGGTGGAAAAATAGAAAAACACGAAACATCTGGAAAATTTATAATTGAAAATCTTGATATCCCTTACTATGAAATAAAATCCATGAGACGTTCTGTAAATTTTTTTTTAGATTTTATTTCTTTCGTTAAAGTATTGATCATAATCTATAAATTTAAACCTAATATTATACATACCCATGCAGCAAAAGCTGGTATTATTGGAAGAATTGCTTCAATATTTTATTTAAAAAAAATTAAATTAGTTCATACTTATCATGGAAATGTTTTTGATGGTTATTTCTCTAATCATTTTAATAAGTTGATTTTATTGATTGAGAAATTTTTATCAAAATTTACTGACAAAATTATTGCAATATCAAGATCTCAAAAAAATGACTTAGCTAATCTTTATAAACTTTGTGATTCATCCAAAATTGAAATTATTCCATTGGGTTTTGATTTGAAAAAATTTTCTATCGATAAAGATTTGAAAAGATTAAAAAAAAGAAAAGAATACAAGCTAGACAGTGAAGATATTTTAATTACAATTATTGGCAGAGTGGTTCCAATTAAAAATCATAAATTATTTATTGATGTAATTGAATATTGTATGAAAAGAACAAATAAAACTATCAAAGCTTTAATTATCGGAGATGGTTCTGAAATGTCAAATTTAATTAATTATACATCTAAAAAAGGTTTGAAATATTGTTATAAAAATTTAATTGATGACTTTGATATATTTTTTTGTTCTTGGAAAAAAGATATTGATAATTATTTACCTGCATCTGATATTGTTGCGCTTACATCATTAAATGAGGGAACTCCAGTTAGTATAATAGAATCAATGGCTAGTGGTACTCCCTCAATATCTACTGATGTCGGTGGTGTTTCTGATATTATTGAAAATGGTATAAGTGGTATTGTTTCCAACAATAATATTAAAGATTTTGGTAACGATTTGTTAAGATTGATTGAAAACGAAGATTTAAGAACTAATTTAGCAAATAAAGGTATTCAAAGAAGTTTAAAATTATATAGCTATGATATTTTAGTTTCAAACATTGAAAAATTATATAACAAATTATAATTATGAGTGAAAAGAAAAATATAGATAATTTTTTAAAGTTAAATAAGAATAAAAAAATAATTGTAGTACAAGGTCTTGGTTTTGTCGGGGCTGTTATGTCACTAGTTTGCGCTAATTCAGAAAGTGATTATGCAGTAATTGGAGTAGACTTAGCTGATGAAAATAACCTAAAAAAAATTAAGTTATTGAATAATGGAGTTTTTCCAGTTGTTGCCTCTGACCCACAAATTAAAATATATTTTGAAAATGTTATAAAAAAACGCAATTTTTATGCAACATTCGATCCGTATGCTTATTCAAAAGCAGATTATATTATTGTTGATATAAATCTTGATGTCCAAAAAAATTCTGATGAAAAAGGTAATTTGAATTCGTTTAATGTTGATTTAAACCCATTTAAAAGTGCTATCAGAACCATAGGGGAAAACTGTAAAGAAAATGCTTTAATATTAGTTGAAACTACTGTCCCCCCGGGAACTTGCATTAAAGTTGTTGCTCCAATTATAAAAAAAGAATTAACAAAAAGAAATCTTTCTAATAAAATGGTTAAGATTGGACATTCATACGAAAGAGTAATGCCTGGCCCAGACTATATTGATTCTATTAAAAATTTTTACAGAGTTTATTCTGGTATCGATGAAAAATCAGCTGATGCAACAGAAAAGTTTTTGAAAACTATAATTTCTACCAGAGAATATCCATTAACCAGATTAGGTAACACAAATGCTACTGAACTTTCTAAAGTATTAGAAAATTCATATAGAGCTATGAATATTGCATTTGCTGTTGAATGGTCAAGATTTGCCGAAGAATCTGGTGTTAATTTATATGAGGTTGTTAATGCTATACGAATGAGACCTACTCACTCAAATTTAATGTATCCAGGAATTGGAGTTGGAGGTTATTGTTTAACAAAAGATCCTCTTTTAGCTTCTTGGTCTAAAATAAATCACTTTTCAAGTATTGATGGTTTAGCTCAGAGTGAAAATGGTGTTAAAATTAATGATAAGATGCCTCATTATGCATTTGATTTTATGATTAAAGCTTTTGATTTACATTCATTAAGTGATAAAAAAATATTGTTGTTAGGAGTTTCATACAGAAGTGATGTTGGCGATACCAGATATTCCCCAGTTGAACCATTTTATTTGAATTGTATTAATCACAATGCTATGGTAGACATGCATGATCCATATGTAAAATATTGGGAAGAAATTAATATTGAAATATCTCAAGATTTAGATGAAAAACTTGATATGATTTGGGATATAATTGTTTTTTCCGCTGCTCACAGTCAATACAAAAATTCAAATATAATTAATAAAATATGTAAAATGTCTAATGTCAAAATACTAGATACTATTGGAATATTAGAACAAAAAGAAATTGTAGAGATGAATAAAAATAATAAAGTTAAAGTTCTCGGAAGAGGAGATATATAATTATCATGAAAAGAAAAGTATTAATATTAGGAGGAGGAGGATTTATTGGGTCTCAAATCGCAAAAATTTTAGTGAAAAGGAAAAACTATGATCTAACAATTGCAGATGATTTTCATAAAAATCAAGATGATGAGTTATTTAATGATTTTGTAGATAAAAATAAAATCAAAGTGGTAAAAGCTGATTTCACTAAATCTGAGAGTTTTAATTTATTGGACAAATCTTATGATGATTTTTACATGCTGGCTTCAATGATAGGTGTTGACAACACGCTTGAAATTCCTCACGAAATTATAAGGGTAAATACTGCACTTATATATAATTCACTAGAGTGGGTTAAGAGCATAAGCATTAGCAATGTTTTATTTACCTCTACTAGCGAGTGTTATTCTGGAACAATTGATAAATTTGGATATAAAATTCCAACTCCCGAGAACATTCCTTTGTGTATTGATCCAATTGATCATCCCAGGTTTACATATGCTGTTACCAAAATGCTTGGTGAATCAGGTTTTCTTAATTACAGTAAAATTTTTGGTTTTAGCTGTAAAATTATAAGATATAATAATGTG
>MDTG01113037.1_pt1 | contig 12892 bp, 10 predicted proteins | sample 811421 | NCBI WGS metagenome assembly MDTG01 (sample SAMN05326645, study PRJNA326480) | marine metagenome | isolation source: seawater | place: Pacific Ocean: South East | collected 2011
CTGGACGGTCGTGGCCGACGCCACCGATGTGAGGCTGATCCAGAGCAGCGACGGCGATATCGTCCGTATCGTCGCGGCTGACGCGTCGCGTCAGTCGATAGTCAAGAGCAGCTGGCGGTTCGTGCTGCGGGCGTGGGCGTAGCTGTCGCCGGTCAATCGCGGTACGGTAGATCACCACTCACGCACCCGAGAGGCTTCCATGACCCGCCAAATCCTTGCCGCGCTCACCGCCCTGACCCTCGTCGCCTGCGCCCAGCAGCCTACCTATTCGCCGCCGCCGGTGGATCCGGTGCAGTCCATGCGCAACTACCACAAAGGCGTTGAGCGGCGGGCGATCGCGTCGATGCGCGACCTCGCCACAGCCGGCGCGGCCTTTCCCGAGGATACGTTCGAGGCAGAGACCATCGCCAAGGTCCGGCACGGCATGAAAGACCCGGCGGCCGCCTCGCGTGTGGCGAGATCAATGCCAAGAATTCATATGGCGCCTACACCGGGTTCACACGCTTTGCGGGCACACCGGCCGAGGTGCAGTTCGAAGCGACGGGCGGCACCAATAACTGGATCAACCAGTCTCTGTCGGCGGGGATCACCGACGCCTGCGGCCCAGCGGAGTAATTTTTTCGTCTAAAAGGTGGCACGCGGATGTCCAAAAGCTGGCGCCGCGCAACACGATCCGGCCACGCAGCCGGAAGGGCGTGGCCCAGGGCCGCGCCACGGTCAGGGTCATCACCGTTCCGGGCACCAGCAGGGCGGCGGGGCCGGTCACCTCCGCCACCGCCTCGTAAGGGCCGATGGCCGTCACGCAGGCCGGCAGCCGCCGCCGGTTCAGGCTGCGTCCGTCCAGCATGGCCGGCAATGATTCTTCCGGGCGCGGCAGCCGCTCGACCACCGGGCCGCAGAGCGCAGCGGTCAGCCGCACCACGCCCCGCCCGGCATCGACAGAGGCGACCCCCATCCTGAGCGGCCCCAGCCGCAGCCGGCGCAGCACCCGCCGGTCGACCATCGGCACCATCGCCACCGCCGTCGCCGGATCGGCCAGCCGCCCGGCCACCGCTTCAGGCAGGTGGTCGCCATCGGCGGTGAAGCACCAGCTGCCGGTCGCATCACGTGCCAGCCGCCCGTTCAACCGCGCCGCGCCGACATGAAGACGGCCCGCCACGGCATGGGGCGGCGGCAGCCCCGGCGTCGCTTCCAAGTCCCGGACCGGCGGACTCGCCATCCTCGCGGCTTCCGGCGCCCGCCCGGTGACGGGCAGATCGATCAGGGTCATGGCACGCCTCCCCGGTGTTGGTCGCGTTCCTTGCAAAACGTGCCGGAGATTGTAGGGCATATCTACTTTCAGTTGATCAACAAAACGACGTGCTGTCGTCAGAGGTCGCGGCTATCATCGATCGGTCCCCTCGCGCTTTCCGCCCGGAGCCCCATCCGCATGACGCCGATCGATGCCACCCTGGCCTTCACCCTGGCCGCCCTGTTGATGACCCTGACCCCCGGCCTCGACACGGCGCTGGTGCTGCGCACGGCTGCGGTCGAAGGGCCGAAGCGCGGCATGCAGGCAGGCGCCGGCATCTGCATGGGCGTGCTCGCCTGGGGTGCCATCGCCGCGGTCGGGCTGGGTGCCGTGCTGGCGGTGTCCAGGCTCGCCTACGACGCGCTCAGGATCGTGGGGGCCGCCTATCTGATCTGGATGGGCATCTCGATGATTCGCGGCGCCCGCACCGGTGGGGCGGCACTCGACGCCGCGGCCGCTGCAGCGGCGCCCCGCGCCCGTGGCCAGGGCTGGTTCATGCGCGGCCTGCTCACCAACCTGCTCAACCCCAAGGTCGGCGTGTTCTACGTCACCTTCCTGCCGCAATTCATCCCGGCCGGCGGTGACGTGCTGACCTGGAGCCTCGCTTTCGCCGGCATCCATGCCGTCGAAGGCCTGCTCTGGTTCCTGGCCCTCACCCTCGCCACGCGCAGCCTCGCCTCGGTTCTGAGGCGCGGGGCCGTGGTCGCCTGGCTCGACCGGGTGACCGGCGGGGTGCTGGTGCTGTTCGGTCTCAAGCTCGCCGTCGACGTCCGCTGAGCCGCGGCCGGCGCCGGCATTCGCCCAAGGGAGGTCCAAGCGCATGGCGGTCCGGATCCGGCGCGCGGTCGAAAGCGACATGTTTGCGGTCTACAAACTGCTGCGGTCGTCGACCCTGAATGCCCGCAACCTGCCGCTCGATGCCCGGCGGCGCATGTTCCGCCCGGTCTGGGGCGGCAACGAGGGCTATTACGGCTTCCTGATGGAAGACGAGAAAGAGGTGACCGGCTTCCTCGGCACCCTGTTCACCACCCGCGAGATCGACGGCAAGCCCCAGGATTTCTGCGAAATCCACAGCTGGTATGTCCGCGACAGCCATCGCGATGAAAGCCTGAACCTGCTGCTGCCGGTGATCGGCATGCGCAAGCGTACCATCGTCAACCACACGCCGACCCAGACGGTCTACGACATCGGTGCGCGGTTCGGCTTCAAGGATCTGGAAACCGGCGTCGTCGCCTTCTACCCGCTGCCCACCAGCCTGGGCCGGCCCGAGTATCGGGTCGGCAACCGGCTGGTGCCGGACCGGATCGACCCGGCCTCGCTCCGCATCCTGTCGGACCATCGCGACCTGCGCGACTGCCACCACGTCGCGATCGAAGATCCCGACGGCCCGCCGGTCTATGCCATGTTCAAGACCGTGCGCCGGCGCTGGTTCGAACCCTTCGGCCGGCTGATCCATACCAGCGATCCGGCCGCCTTCGGCCGGCTGGCGGGGCGGATCGCCTGGCGGCTGTGCCTGCGCAACCGCTGGCAGGCGATCATCGCCAACCAGACGATCTTCGATGGCGTTCCCCTCACCGGCGTCACCCGGCGGGTCGGCCGGGACGTGCCGTCACAGTTCCGCTCAAAGACGCTGGAGGCGCACCAGATCGACCAGCTCTGCTCGCAGCCCCTGCTTCAGGGCTACCGGCTGCACTGAAGCCTGGGCGCGCCGCCCCGGGATCAATCCCGATCGGCCATCGCCGCCGCCTTGAGCGGGATCGGCCGGCCGCTGCTGCGCCGGGGGCGCTGGGCTGCGGTCACCACCGGGCGCCCGGCGGGGATCTGCGCGGCCGGGGCCGCGGATGCCTCGTCCTGCACCTCCACCACCTCCTGCACCGCAGCGGCGGTCTCGACGACCGCGGTCCCGGTTTGGGCAGCCACAGGCGCGGCGGACAGGTCGCGATCGTCGATCCGGAAGCCGGCCACCATCTCGGCCAGCTGGTCGGCATCGCCGATCAGTTCGGCCGCAGCCACGGCACTGGTGCGGGCGGCCATGCGGTTCTCGGCCGAGGCAGCGCCCAGCGCCTCCAGCTCGCGCAGCACCGCATCGCCGGCATCGCGGGCCTGGGCGGATGCCTCGGCCACCTCGCCTGCCGCCCGGGCCACCTCGGCGCTGCTGCCGGCAATCTCGTCGGCGGCACCCGCCTGTTCCGCCACCGCCTGGGCAATCGCGACCGCGGCTCCGTCGGCCCGACCGACGGCCTCGGCGATCCGGGCCATGCCAGCCTCGATCCGTCCGATACGCGTCTCCAGATCGGCCATGGCGGTCACCACCTCGGCCACCACCGCCTGGCTGGCGACGATCTTGGCCCCGATTTCTTCCGCCGCATCGGCCGACTGGGCGGCAAGGCGCTTCACCTCGCCCGCCACCACCGCAAAGCCCCGCCCGGCCTCGCCGGCGCGTGCCGCCTCGATCTGGGCGTTGAGCGCCAGCATGTGGGTCTGCTGAGCAATGTCCAGGATCACCTGGTTGACCGAACCGATGCCGCGGCTCGATTCGTCCAGCCGGGTGACCGATCGGGTCGCGGCCAGGGCGGCCTCGGCGCCGTCGGCGACGATCCGGCCGACCTCGCGGCCCTCATCGACGGCGGCGCGCATCGCCTCGGTCACCGAGCGGGCATGGCCGTCCAGATTGCGGTTGGCCATCACGATCCGCTGCACCGCATCCGATGCCGCAGCGGCACTCGCCGACAGTTCTTCCGCGATCGAGCCCAACCCCGACAGCACGTTCATGGTCTGACCGGCCGAGTCGCGGGCCGCGGCCGCACGCCCCTCGGTCTGGTCGGCGGCCTGGCCCAGCCGGCCACCCATCCGATCCAGATCGCGCGACCGCACCGCCAGCGACGCGCCGACATCGCGCACCCGGCCCAGATCACCGCGCAGCCGGGCAAGCATATGGTCAAGGTCACGGGCCATGGCGCCGACCTCGTCATTGCGCCGGCCACCGCTATGGTCAGCGGTCAGGTCGCCTTCGGCCGCGCGGGCCAGCACCTTGCGCATGCCGCCGATCGGCCGGGTGACCGCCCGGCCGATGATCAGCCCGGCAAGCAGGGCCGCAACCGCCGCCACCACGGCCAGCCCGATCATCGCAAAGCGGGTGTCGGCGGTCGCCGCCGCCTCGGCGGCACCACGGGCATCGGCGGTCTGGGTCAGGCTGCGCCGGGTGTCGGCCAGAAGCTGCGCGGCACTGGGCCCCAGCACCTCCACCGCCTCGGTCCGGCGTTCGGCGACCTGGCCCACCAGCTCGCGCAGGGTCTTCGCCCCCTTGGCAAGGTCGTTGCGCAGATTGGAAATCTTCGACAGCGTCTCCAGCCGGCCCGGATGCATCATCTTCAGCTCCAGCGACAGCACCGCCCGCCTGGTCTCGGCCAGGGCCGCATCCATCGCATCGGCATGGGCCATGTCGCCCGAGGCCATGAACAGGCCCGCTTCCTCGCGCGCCGTCAGCAGGAAGCGCTGGATCACCGCCGCCTGATAGGCCGACTGGATGTCCTGATCGATATAGCTTTCGCGGATGATGTCGGTCAGCCCGCCTTCCGATGTCCTGAAGGCCGGCTCCATCTGCTCCCGCCAGAGCGCGCCGCGGGCGATTTCGACCTCGGCCAGTTCCTCGACCGCCCGGGCGAAGGCCCGGGTTGCGGCCGCGACCTGCTCCGCCGCCGGTCCCAGAGCGTCGATCCGCTCTTCGGCCGAGCGGACATGGCTGCGGAACGCCTCCAGCCGTGCCGGATCGCCCGTCGCCACCAGCAGATCGGCAGCGGCACCGGCAGCGGCCAGGTCACCCTCGGCCGCGGCCATGGCGCGGGCGGCGCCGACATCGTCCTTATAGGCGGCAAGCCCGGTTCCAGCCCGGTCCAGTGCCACCACCGCCGCGCCAAAGCCGGCCACGGCCAGAACCAGCAGAACGGCGAAGCCGATCGTCAGCTTGCGACGGATGGTCATGGAACGCGCGCTCCCGAACCGATTGACGACGGGCCCCCCGGAACCGGGGCGACCAATTCGCCAAGAGGTATAGGGTGGCGATGACATGCGCATGACGGTGCAATGACATTTAACGAACGGGTCACGCACCCGGGGTCAGGCGGTCATCGTCCAGGGCAGCGTCACCGTCATCTCCAGCCCGCCGGTCGTCCGGTTGGCGGCGGCGATCCGCCCGCCATGGGCCTCCACCGTGCGCCGGGCGATGGCGAGACCCAGGCCGTAGCCCTGGCTGCGGCTGCCGTCGGGGCCGCGCACGAAGGGCTCGAAGATCGTGGCCAGCATCTCCGACGGCACCCCCGGCCCCCGGTCGCGGACCCTGAGCACGTGGCGATGTGCCCGCGCGTCGATATCCACCGACACACTCACCACCCCGCCTGCGGGCGAGAACTTCAGCGCATTGCGGATGATGTTCTCCACCGCGCGGCGCATCAGCTCGGCGCTGCCCTTGATCAGCATCGCGCCGGCCGCAAGGCTTGCCGCCGGCGTCACATGGCTCTCCACCGTCACCCCGGCGGGCCCGGCCTCAAACCGCGCATCGGCCACCACCGAGGCCACCAGCCCGTGCAGATCGAAATAATCCTCGCGGCGGGGGGCGTCGTTTTCCACCCGCGACAGGGTCAGCAACTCGCCCACCAGCGTGTCGAGCCGCGCCGTTTCAAGCTCCAGCCGGTCCAGCGTCACCGCCACCCGATCGGGCGACTGGCGCACCAGCCCCACCGCCATATGCAGCCGGGCAAGTGGCGAGCGCAGCTCGTGAGAGACGTCGTGCAGCAGCCGGTCGCGCGCCGCCACCGTCTGTTCCAGCCGCGCCGCCATGACGTCGAAATCACGGGCGAGATCGGCCAGCTCGTCACGCCGCCGCCCCATCGCCGGGCCCAGTCGCACCCCGAGATCCCCGCCGGCCAGGTCGTCGAAGCCCCGGCGCAGCCGCAGGATCGGCCGGATCAGATAGCGCGCGAGGGCGGCGCTGAACACCAGACCGCCGGCGACCCCCAGCAGGATGATCTCGGGCGGCATCTTGAACGGGCCGCCCGGGCGCGGGGGTACCCGCAGGTCCGCCAGGTCGCGCGACAGCTGCCAAACCGTACCGTCGGGCGCCAGGGCATGGCGGATCAGCACGTCGTCCCGGCGGATCACCGCCGTGTCCGGCAGGGTGCCGGCATCGGCCGGCCGCACCATCAGCCCCGCCCGCTCATCCGCGGGCCAGGCGGCGATCATGCGTTGCAGGGCCGGCAGGCCGCCGGTTTCCAGCGCGGCCGCCGCCGAGGCCACCTCGACGGGGGCCAGCCGGTCCTCGAACAGGCGCATGATCGGCCGGGGCGGATCGTCGAACAACTGGATCGCGACCCACAGCGTCTGGACCATCAGGAAGAAGGTCACGCCGAAGCCGAACAGGATCTTCCAGAACAGCCGGCCCCTCACGGCCGCCAGGATGGGCATGCTCATGCACGGTTCACCCGATAGCCCACCCCGCGCACGGTTTCCAGCACGGTCTCGTCGACCCCGCGCTCGACCAGCTTGCGGCGCAGATGGCTCATATGGACATCGATGCTGCGGTCATAGGTCTCGTGCGGCCGGCCCAGCACCTCGCGCGACAGCTCGTCCTTGGCCACCACCCGGTTGCCGGCGCGGATCAGCCGTTCCAGCAGATTGAATTCGGTGGCGGTCAGGTCCACGATCTCGCCGGCCACGATCACCCGCCGGGCCTCGGTCTCAAGCCGGATCGGCCCCGCCTCGATCGAGGCGGGCGCCACCAGCGCCGCCGCCTCGCTGCGCCGGAGCACCGCGCGCAGCCGTGCGACCAGCTCGCGCGGATAGCAGGGCTTGGGCACGTAATCGTCGGCGCCCAGTTCCAGCCCGACCACCCGGTCGACATCGTCGCCGCGGGCGGTGAGCATGATCACCGGCACCCGGCTGGCGGCGCGCAGCCGGCGCAGCACGTCCAGCCCGCCGATCCGCGGCAGCATGATGTCGAGCAGCACGGCGGCATAACCGCCGCCGAGTGCCGCCTCCAACCCGGCATCGCCGGTGGTGACGAGGGTGGTGTCGAACCCTTCGCCGGCCAGATACTCGGTCAGCATGGCACCGAGTTCGGCATCGTCGTCGATCATCAGGATGCGCGGGCCGGACATGGATCCCTCTGTGCCGTCATGACGTTGCGCCGAACATATACCGGTCCGCGACCGGGCGTGAGGGGGCTCGCGTCGGTTTTACCGGGGTTTTACGTATCATCCACACAGGCCTTACCGACGGCGGCCTTCCGCTCGGTTATGCTCTAGCCCGACTTCTTCCGCGTCACCCAGGATCGAGCCGTTCATCCCGTGTCCTCCCCGTCCTCCGGTCCCGCCTCCGGCTTCGCCCGGCGCCTCCGCGCCCTGCGGCTGCCCGTGCTCCTCCTCGTCCTCGCCGCTGCCGGCTACGGCATCTGGCGCTACGCCTTCCCCGAGGCGCCGCCGGCGCCGCCGCCGACCGTTGCCGTCCACCGGGCGGATCTGGAAGACACCGTGCTCGCCAACGGCACGCTGGAAGCGATCAAGATGGTCAGCGTCGGCGCCCAGGTCTCGGGCCAGATCAAGACGCTCGCGGTCGATGTCGGCGACAAGGTCAAGGCCGGCGACCTGATCGCCGAGATCGATTCGCTCAACCAGCAGAACGATCTGCGCAATGCCGAAGCGGCCCTCGCCAATGTCCGTGCCCAGTATCGCGCCAAACAGGCCGCGCTGAAACAGGCGGAACTCGCCTTCAGGCGCGAACGCGAACTTCTGGCCGGCCGCGCCGGTGCCCGGGCCGATTACGAAAACGCCGAGGCGACGCTCGCCACCACAAAGGCCGAACTCGCCGCGCTGGAAGCCCAGATCGCGCAGGCCGAAATCACCGTCGACACGGCCAAGGTCGATCTGGGCTACACCCGGATCACGGCACCCATGGACGGCACGATCGTGGCCGTGGTCGCCAAGGAAGGCCAGACGGTGAACGCGGTGCAGAGCGCGCCGACCATCGTGATGCTGGCCCAGCTCGACACCATGACCGTCACCGCCGAGGTCTCGGAAGCCGACGTGACCCGGGTCGTGCCCGGCCAGGACGTCTATTTCACCATCCTGGGGGAGCCGGGCCGGCGCTATACCGGCAAGCTGCGGTCGGTCTATCCGGCGCCGGAATCGGTCGCCACCACCACCAGCTCCACCACCTCTTCATCGTCCTCCAGCAGTTCGTCGTCTTCGTCCAGCACGGCAATCTATTACGATGCGCTGTTCGACGTGCCCAATCCCGACGGTAAGCTCAGGATTTCGATGACAGCCCAGGTCTCGATCATCATCGACCGGGCCCCTGATGCCCTCACCATCCCGTCTTCCGCGCTCGGTACCCGTGCCGCCGACGGCAGCTATATGGTTCAGGTGCTGGGTGCCGACGGCACCATCACCCCCCGCAAGGTGACGGTCGGCATCGACAACAACGTTCAGGCCCAGATCCTGACCGGGCTTGAAGAGGGCGAGCGGGTGGTCGCCACCAACACCGCCACCGTCGGCACCAACATGCAGGCCCGCCGCCCCCGTGGCCCGATGGGGTTCTGAGCCCGTGACCGGAACCGATACCGCCAGGGAACCCCTGCTCCGGGTCCGCGGCCTGCGCCGCGAATTCCCGGCCGGCGACCGCATGGTCGCGGTGCTTCAGGACGTCGACCTCGACATCGAGGCGGGCGAGATGGTCGCCATCATCGGCGCCTCCGGCTCGGGCAAGTCGACGCTGATGAACATTCTGGGCTGCCTGGACCGGCCCAGCGCCGGCTCTTATCGCATCGCCGGCCGCGACACCCGCGAGCTGGAGCCCGACGAGCTGGCGGAACTTCGCCGCGAGCATTTCGGCTTCATCTTCCAGCGCTATCACCTGCTCTCGACGCTGACGGCGGTCGAGAATGTCGAGATTCCGGCGGTCTATGCCGGCGGCGACCGGCGCAGCCGGCGGGAGCGGGCGCTGGACCTGCTGGGTCGGCTGGGGCTCGGCGACCGCACCGGCCACCGGCCGAGCCAGCTGTCGGGCGGCCAGCAGCAGCGGGTCAGCGTCGCCCGCGCGCTGATGAACGGCGGCCGGGTGATCCTGGCCGACGAACCCACCGGCGCGCTCGACAGCCGCAGCGGCGAAGAGATGCTGAAGCTGCTGGGCGAACTGCATCAGCAGGGCCACACGATCATCATCGTGACCCACGATGCCAAGGTGGCGGCGATCGCCGACCGGATCATCGAGATCAGCGACGGCCGGATCATCGCCGACCGCCGCAAGGAAGATGCCGGTGCGCCCACCGGCGACCGCCTGGCACCGGCCGGGCGGCGCGGCGGTTTCGGCATCGCCCGTCATCTCGAAGCCTTCCGCATGGCCCTGCGGGCGATGGTGGCTCATCGCCTGCGCACCTTCCTCACCATGCTCGGCATCATCATCGGCATCGCCTCGGTGGTCTCGGTGGTGGCGCTCGGCGAAGGCTCGCAGCAGGAAATCCTGAAGAGCATCTCATCGATCGGCACCAACACCATCGATGTCATGCCGGGCGAAAGCTTCGGCGACATGCGCGCCGGCCGGGTACGCACCCTGCTGCCGTCGGATGCCGAGGCGCTGGCAAGCCAGCCCTATGTCGACAGCGTCACCCCCCAGGTCTCCAGTTCGGCGACGCTGCGCTACGGCAATGTCTCGCTCACTGCCTCGATCTCAGGCGTCGGGCCGCAATTCTTCCGGGTGCGCGGCTATACCATGGCCGACGGCCAGATCTTCAACGACACCAGTGTCGAACGCCGCGCCCAGGAAGCGGTGATCGACACCAAGACCCGCGACGAGGTGTTCAAGCATGGTGTCGACCCGATCGGCGAAGTCATCTTCCTCGGCACCGTGCCGGTGCGGGTGATCGGGGTCGCCAACACCCAGGACAGCGCCTTCGGCAGCTCGGATGCGCTCAATGTCTGGATCCCCTACACCACTGCGATGAACCGGGTGCTGGGCCAGAACTATCTGCAGCGGATCACCGTCCGCGTCTCCGACGAGGTGGCCAGCGACGTGGCCGAGCGCAACATCCAGGCGCTGCTGACCCGCCGCCACGGCGTGCGGGACTTCTTCATGATGAACACCGACACCATCCGCCAGACGATCGAGAGCACCACCCAGACCATGACCCTGCTGGTCTCGATGATCGCGCTCATCTCGCTGATCGTCGGCGGCATCGGCGTGATGAACATCATGCTGGTCTCGGTCACCGAGCGGACGCGCGAGATCGGCGTGCGCATGGCGGTGGGCGCGCGTCAGGGCGACATCCTGCGCCAGTTCCTGATCGAGGCGGTGCTGGTCTGCCTGCTGGGCGGTGCGCTGGGCGTCGGCCTCGCCTTCGGCATCGGCGCCCTGCTGGAACAGAACGGCGTGGCCATGATCTATTCCGGCACCTCGATCATCGCGGCTTTCGCCTGCTCCACCCTGATCGGCATCATCTTCGGTTTCCTGCCCGCCCGCTCCGCCGCACGGCTGGATCCGGTCGAGGCCCTGGCGCGGGAATGACGTCCATGTCCCCTCTCCGCATCTCCCTCGCCCTTATGGTCGCCACCGCCCTCTCGGGCTGCGGCAGTCTGATGGAAACGCCCTACGACCGGCCGGCCCTTCAGCTTCCGGCCGGCTGGCAACAGGGCAGTTCCGCCGACCGGGCCCTGCCCAGAACCCTCGATGCCGCATCGGTCAAGGCCGATGCCTGGTGGACGGTGTTCCAGGAACCCGAACTCGACCGGCTGATCGACCGGGCCTTCGCCCGCAACAACGGCCTTGCCGCCGCGGCGATCGCGGTACGCCGGGCCCAGCTTCAAGCGGGGCTGGCGGAAGACGACACCCTGCCCCGGCTCGGCTCGTCCACCCAGGTCTCGCGCGACCGGGAACTCGCCGACGACACCAGCGCCACCAGCTATTCCACCAACCTCACGGTCAGCTGGGAGCTGGACCTCTGGGGCCGGCTGGGGCGCACGCTCGACGCCGCCCGCTTCGAGGCCGCCGCCACCGAACAGGACCGGCAGGCGACCGCCCTCAGCCTGGCCGCCACCACGGCCGAGCTTTACTGGACCCATGTCTATCTCACCCAGCGCCTGGCTCTGGCCGATGCCAGTCTGGACTATGCGCGCCGGATCGCCGACATCGTCGACGTGCGCTGGCGGGCGGGTGCGGTCTCCGATCTCGACCGGCTCCAGGCCCGGCAGAATGTCGAATCGCAGGAAGCCGCGCGGCTGCTGATCCTGCAAAGCCAGGTGGAGAACGACAACGCGCTGTCGATCCTGTTCGATGCCCCGCCCCAGCCGGTGGATCTGGCCCGCGACCGCCTGCCGGACGGCATGCTGCCGGCGATCCCGGCCGGGCTGCCGGCGGGCGTGCTGGCCCGCCGGCCCGACATCCGGGCGGCGGAACTCAGGCTGCGTGCCAATCTCGCCGATATCGACGCCACCCGCGCCAGCTATCTGCCGACCTTCTCGCTGACCGGCAGCCTGGGCGGCAGCAGCGTCGCACTCCGCGACCTGCTCGCCAACCCGGTGGCGACGCTTGGCCTGGGCCTCACTCTGCCCTTCCTGAACTGGACCGAGCGCGACCTGACCATCCGCACATCCGAAGCCGATTACGAGGCCGCGGTGGTCAATTTCCGCCAGACCCTCTACCAGGCTTTCGCCGACACCGAAAACGCCCTGTCGGCGCGCCAGCGCCGCGCCGAACGCGACCTGCGCCTTCAGGCCGCGCTCGAGGCCGCCCGCGCGGCCGAGCAGATCTACGAAACCCGCTACCGGGCGGGGGCCGTCGACCTCCAGTCCTGGCTGGACTCCCAGGAAACCCGCCGCACGGCCGAACTCAACCTGCTTGAAAACCGGCTGGAAGAGATCCGGGCGATGATCACGCTTTACCAGGCCCTCGGCGGATCGGCCACGTCTGCCACCCCATAACCACAGATAGCATCTTTAAACAGAAACACACCAGAGTTACCATCCGCTCATCCGGCGCCGTCATCATGCCGGATGAGCGTCGGATCGCCCTCGGCCCGCAATTCTTCCGCACCCCGGCAGCCATGGCGCATACGCCTCGTGTCCTGATGACCGACATGATCTTTCGAGGCATTTCACCATGGCAAACCTCACCGGCGGGGTCGGCGCAGACCGCATCACCGGCACCACAGGCCACGACCTGATCCAGGGTCGGGCGGGCAACGACATTCTCGACGGCCGGAGCGGCGACGACGTGCTCTCCGGTGAGAGTGGCAACGACCAGCTGGTCGGCGGCAGCGGCAACGATAGGATGGATGGTGGCACGGGGGACGATGTCATGATCGTCTCAGGCAGCTTCGGTATCGACACCTATCTCGGCGGCGCCGGCACCGACACCATCCGGCTCACAGGCGATGCCTGGAGCACCCGCCTCACCGTCAAAACCGCCGGCAGCATCGAACGCCTCGACATCGGCGAGTATGACCTCTCCGGCACCGTCGGCGCCGACATCTTCGATCTCTCGGGTCTCGGCGGCTACACCAAGACCACCGTCATCCGCCTCGGCGCCGGCAACGACCAGTTCACCGGCAGCGCCGTC
>MDTG01188560.1_pt1 | contig 12892 bp, 13 predicted proteins | sample 811421 | NCBI WGS metagenome assembly MDTG01 (sample SAMN05326645, study PRJNA326480) | marine metagenome | isolation source: seawater | place: Pacific Ocean: South East | collected 2011
AGGTGGTACAATGAGATTAGGATTATATGAAGCCAAATTAAAAAATAATTCTGCCATAAAAAAGATTTATAATTCATCTTTGATTAGTGAAAGACATCGCCACAGATATGAAGTCAATAATTTTAATAGAGCTAAATTTGAGGAAAAAGGTATGATTTTTTCAGGAATGTCTCCTGATAATAAGTTACCTGAGATTATAGAGCTTAGAAATCATCCATGGTTTATTGGAGTGCAGTTTCATCCTGAATTTAAATCTAGACCTTTAAAACCTCATCCATTATTCTCATCATTTATTAAAGCTTCAAAAAAATATAATGAAAAATAAAATTGTAAAATGCAATGGAATAGAAATTTCTAATCATAATAAAATATGTTTAATTTCTGGACCTTGTCAATTAGAGACTGAACAGCATGCTATTGATATGGCAGGTAAAATTAAAGAAATTGCAAACAAATTCCAAATTGGATTTATTTATAAAACATCATTTGATAAAGCGAATAGAACCAGCTTAAAAGGTAAAAGAGGGATAGGATTAGAAAAATCATTACCTGTATTTGATAAAATTAAAAAAGAATTGAATATTCCAATATTGACAGATATCCACAATCAAGATCAATGTAAAATCGTTTCGCCACATGTAGATATTTTACAAATCCCAGCATTTTTATGTAGACAAACAGATTTGCTAATTGCTGCCGCAAAAACAAATAAAATAATTAATGTCAAAAAAGGTCAGTTCCTAGCACCTTGGGATATGGTCAATGTAACTAAAAAAATTTCAGAAAGTGGAAATGATAATATCTTAGTAACAGAGCGAGGAGCAAGTTTTGGATATAATACTTTAGTATCGGATATGAGATCTCTCCCAATTATGGCCAAGAATGGATATCCTGTTGTTTTTGATGGAACACATTCCGTACAACAACCTGGTGGTCAAGGAAGCAAAAGCGGAGGAGAGAGAGAATTTGTTCAACATCTATCTAGAGCTGCTGCTGCTGTTGGCGTAGCTGCAATTTTTTTAGAAACACATCAGGATCCAGATAATGCTCCCTCAGATGGACCTAATATGGTTCCGTTAAAAGATTTGGATAACTTGATACATCAAATAGTTGAAATAGATAATTTAATTAAAAGAACATATGAGTAAAATTACAAAAGTAATTGCAAGACAAGTTTTTGATAGCAGAGGCAATCCAACAATAGAAGCTGAGGTATTTTGCAAGAACGTCAGTTCAAGCTCTATATGCCCATCAGGTGCGTCTACTGGAACTTATGAGGCGTACGAAAAAAGAGATAAATCAAACAAAAAATATTTAGGGAAAAGTGTATTAATTCCAATTAAATTTATTAATAAAGTAATTTCTAAAAAGCTTAAAAATTTAAATGTACATAATCAAGAGAGAATAGATCATGTATTGATAAAACTTGATGGGACAAAACAAAAAAAAAATTAGGAGCTAATGCAATTTTATCTGTTTCAATGGCTGTTAAAAAATTATCTGCAAAAATTAAAAAAATACCACTTTATAAAAATTTTTTGATTAATAAAAATTTTAAACTTCCTTACCCACTTATGAATATTATAAATGGAGGTGCACACGCTAATAATGGTCTTAGAATACAAGAGTTTATGATAAGACCAGATAGGGCAAAATCCTTTTCTGAAGGAGTCAGAATGTGTTACTTGGTAATTAACAATCTTAGAATGTTAATTAAAAAAATGGGTTACTCAACATCGGTAGGAGATGAAGGAGGGTTTGCTCCTATGATAAGTGATAATGAAAATGCATTAAAATTAATAGTTAAAGCTATTAACATGTCAGGGTTTAAAAATGGAAAAGATATAACAATTTGTTTAGATGTGGCAGCAAATGAGTTAATAAATAACGGAAAGTATTCAATACATTCGAAAAATTTTACCTCAGTAGATCGATCAATAAAAAAATATGTTCAATTAATTAACAAATATAAAATTAAATCTATCGAAGACCCATTTGGTGAAAATGATTGGAAAGCATGGTCAAATTTACTTTCAAAAACTAAAAATAGAATTCAAATTGTTGGTGATGATCTATTTGTTACAAATTTAGAAAGACTTAAAATTGGATTTTTAAATCTATCGGCTAATTCAATTTTAATTAAGTTAAATCAAATAGGAACTGTAACTGAAACTTTAGAAGTTATTAAATTTGCTCAATTAATTGGTTTTAAAACAATTATATCTCACAGATCTGGAGATAGTGAAGATACATTTATTGCTGATCTTGCAGTTGGAACTAATTCTAACCAAATTAAAACAGGTTCACTAGCTCGTTCAGAAAGAGTATCCAAATATAACCAATTAATTCGTATTGAAGAAAGTCTAGGAAAAAAGACTAAAATGAATAGTATTAATTAAATGATTGATAAAATAAAAAAAAATTATTTTTTATTAATTATTACTTTTTTGTTTATTTATTTTTTCTTTAATCTTATGGGTGGTGATAGAGGTTTAGTATCATACTTTGAAAAAAAAGAAGTTTTAAAAAGTCTATTAAACCAAGAAACAGAACTGCAAAATAAAATTGTAGATCTAGAACATAAAAATTCGTTATTAACTGATAATATTGACTTAGATTTTATTGAAATTCTTATAAGAGACAAATTTGTATTTGGAAAAGAGGAGGAGACTACCTATATAATAATCAATAATGAGAACATCAACTAAACCTAGACATCCTGAAAAAGTCAACAAAGAATCAAATCCATTAAAAAAAAAACCAAGTTGGATAAGGTCAAAATTATCTAATAGCAAAGAATTTTTTTTGACTAAAACTGTTGTTAATCAAAATAATCTTGTAACTGTTTGCCAAGAAGCAAATTGTCCAAATATTACAGAATGTTGGAGTAAAAGACATGCAACTTTTATGATTATGGGTGACACATGCACTAGAGCATGTTCATTTTGCGACGTGCGAACCGGCAAACCAGAAAAACTTGATATTTTTGAACCATTTAAAATTGCTAGCGCTGTATATAAATTGAATTTAAGACATGTTGTGATCACTTCTGTTGATAGAGATGATTTGCCAGATGGTGGATCAAATCATTTTCATGATGTTATTATTGCAACCAGAACAAAAAATCCAAACACATCAATAGAAGTACTTACCCCAGATTTTTTAAGAAAAGGTGACTCTTATAAAAAAGTACTGGACGCAACGCCAGACGTATTTAATCATAATATAGAAACTGTACCTAATCTCTATAAATCTGTTAGACCTGGAGCTAGATATGAAGGATCTTTAGAGCTTTTATTAAATTCAAAAAAACATAACAGAAATGTTTTTACCAAATCTGGTTTAATGGTCGGCTTTGGAGAAAGTAAGAAAGATATTATAAAGGTAATGGATGATCTAAGATCTGCTGAAGTAGATTTTTTAACTATTGGTCAATATCTACAACCATCGATAAAACACTTCCCACTAGATAGATATTATGATCCTAGTGAATTTAAGGAATTAGAATTGATTGCTAAGTCAAAAGGTTTTCTTCTTGTTTCATCATCACCTTTAACTAGATCTTCTTATCATGCAGATGACGATTTTGCTAAACTAAAACAGAATAGATTAAACTAAAAAATGCCTAAAGCATCTGTAAAAAGATTAATAGATAATAGAAAAGATAAACTTATAGATTTTGTTTTAGATATTGAAAAATATCCAGAATTTATTCCATTTTGTGATAGTTCAAAAGTTTATGAAAGAAAAGATGATGATAAAACAACAAACATAATTGCAGATCTTACTATTGGAAAAGGACCTTTTAAAGATACTTTTAAAAGTGATGTAAAGTATATTAAAAAAAAAGATCTTATTCATGTTGTAAATATAGGTGGTCCATTAAAGTATCTGGAAAATAATTGGAAATTTCAAGAACGAGGGAATTTGATTAATGGATATAAGACAGAAGTTATTTTTGATATTGATTTTGAAATTGAAAATAAATTTTTAAATATCTTGATGAGCAAGTCATTTCAATATGGTTTAGAAAAAATTGCTGATGCTTTCCAAGATAGAGCAGAAAACTTGTAAATTGCTACAAACTATCCAATATCAATTTATATACCATTAAAACCGTAGCCTTTTGAATTGATATTCTATTTTTATGTTTGAAAAGATTTTTCTTAATAATTAATTTATTTCTAAATTTTAATCCAATATAAACTAAACCAACAGGCTTGTCTTTAGTTCCACCATTTGGTCCTGCAACTCCTGTTATCGATACATTTATTTTGCTATTTGATATTTTTTGTAAACCATTAACCATTGATTTACAGCATTCATAGCTAACAGCCCCGTATTTTCTAATAATTTTATCATTTACTTTTAAAATTTTTGATTTAGCTTTATTAGAATAGGTTACTAAGCCCATTTGAAAATATTTTGATGAATTAGATAATTTTGTTAAATTATGAGCTAACAACCCTCCGGTACATGACTCGGCTACTGATATAGTTAATTTTCGGCTTAACAATTTATTATGCAATTTTTTGGCAATCATTAAAACTTAATACTAATTAAATAGATAAATATCATTGAATATAAACCAGCCATTATATCATCCATGATAATACCAAAGAAATTTTTATGTTTTTTATCGAAATAACTTACTGGAAAAGGTTTAATAATATCAAAAAATCTAAATAAAATAAAAGATATTAGATAATAAAGTTCCACATTTAAACTAATCATATTATTTTGATTTAAATAAACAATTAAAATTATAGGCATAGATTGACCAAGCACTTCATCAATAACAATTTGCCTTGGGTCTTTATTTATAAATTCAGTCTCTGAATCCATTACAGCATAAAATGAATAAAAAAAAATAATTGAATATAATATTAAAATATAATTTAAATTTTGATATTGAAGTATCTCAAAGAAAAAATAAAGTATAATTGAGGTTGTAAGAGATGTAAATGTTCCAGGTATTTTTGAAATATAACCATTTCCAAAAAACGTTGAAATTAATAAATTAATTTTTTTCATTTGAGACAGAGCAAATTACCTCACAAGCAATTGCTTTTTCCTTTCCAATTATTCCAAGTTTTTCGACAGTCTTTCCTTTAAGATTAATTAATTCATTGTTAAGATCAAGTAGTTTTGATAATGAATTTTTTATTATTTTTTTAATCTTTGAAACTTTTGGTTGTTCACAGATTAAATTGATATCAATATTATTAATGTAAAAATTATTTTGCTTCATTAAATTTAAGATATATTTTAACATTTTAGTTGATCTAATATTTTTATATTTCTTTAAATTATCTGAATAAATAGTTCCTATATCATTTTTTCTTATGGCTCCTAATATTGAGTCAATTATTGAATGCAATATTACATCTCCATCAGAATGACCTTTTAATCCTGAATGATAAGGTATGTGTACTCCGCCTAAATATAATTTTTTACCACGTTCTAGTCTGTGTATATCAAATCCAATTCCATAATTAGAAATAGGATTTAATAATTTTAAATCTTCCACAGTGGTTATTTTAATATTTTTTTTATCTCCATATATAAATTTAATTTTTTTTTTATTTTCAATAAAAAGACTTGCTTCATCAGTAATATTTTTTTTGTTAGATTTGTAAATATTGAATAATTCTTTAAACTCAAAGCACTGTGGTGTTTGTGTCAGTAAAATTTTTTCTCTTTTTAAATTTTTAATTATATTTTTACTTTTAAATTTTACTGAATTTTCTGATTTTATATATGGAATAACAGCTTTCGATTTATTTAATTCTTTTCTTAATCTTTTTAATAAATTTAATGATAAATTTGGTCTAGCAGCATCATGTATAAATACGTTTTTATATTTTTTATTTTTTATAAAATTTAATGCATTTAATGTCGATAAATGCCTTTCTTTGCCACCTTTAATTACGCTTACTTTAGTTTTATTTAAGTTCTTAATTTTGTTATTTGTTACTAATATTATTTTTTTAAATAACTTTGAGGACAAGGCCAGATCTAAAGAATGCTTGTATAAGGGTTTATTTTTATATTTGATAAATTGCTTAGGTTTATTAGATTTAAATCTTATCCCTCTTCCAGCTGCCAATAATATAAAGCAATCACTCATGTATTTTTTTAATAATTTCTATATATATTCTTAATTAATGTTTGCATTCATAAAAAGAAATCTATTTATAATAATTATATTTATTATAACACTTATTTTATCTTTTTTAACTTTCTTAACCTTTATCGGTAGAAGTTTTATTGAACTTAATGATCAAAATCTTCAATTAGTATTAATTTTGAACATATTTTTGTTGCTGATATTTTTCATTTTAATTTTCTTAGATATAAAAAATTCAATCAAGAATAATATTAACGTAAGAGGATCCATAGCAAATAAAAAATATATAATTTCATTTGCACTTTTTACTCTAATTCCATCGTTACTTATTGCAATTTTTTCATTATTTATATTCTCTTTCGCTTTGGATAAATATTTTGATAAAAAAATAACCTCAGCGGTAAATAACTCTTATGATATTGCCAAAAATTATGTAGCAGAAAAAAGAAATAAAATAGAATCTGAGATAATTCTTATTGCATTTGATTTGAATAAATATCAAAATCTTTACAAAATTAACCAAACCAGATTTCAATCTTTGATAAATACACAAAGGATAATCAGGGATATTGATGAATTACATTTATTAAATAGTGCTGGGGAGTTACTAATGTCAGCTTCTAATACATCTTACGCGCCAATTGAAAATAAAGCATTAAGTATGGTTGTAAACGATGATAGACCATTAAAAATAATTAATACATTTGAAAATAAATCTGCCGCTGTAATAAAACTTCAAAATTTTGATGATGTATTTTTATATGTTGTTAAATTTTTAGATAAGAATATATCAAATTATTTAATTGAGTCTGAGCAAGCTATAAATTTTTATTATACAGTTGAAAACCAACGTTTAGGAATAAGAATTTCATTTGCAATAATATATATAACTTTGGTTACATTATTACTATTTTTGTCCGTTACAATAGCAATAAGATTTTCATCAAGATTTTTTATTTCGATAAATAATTTAATAACTGCATCAGAAAAAATAGGTAAAGGAAGTCTTGAAACTAAAGTTCCTGAATTAAAGGCAGATAGAGAAATGGAGCTATTAAATAAAAACTTTAACTCAATGATTGATAAATTAAAAAATCAGCAGCAAAAATTATTATCTGCTGAAAGACATGAAGCTTGGGAGAGTGTTGCAAGAAAAATGGCGCACGAAATAAAAAATCCTTTAACGCCAATACAATTAATCATTGACAATTTAAATTCAAAATATCTTAAAGACGTAGATAATGAAAAAAAAGAAAAATATCAAAAAAACTTACAAACAATAATTAAACAAATTAAACAAATTGAAAATTTAGTTAATGAATTCTCAGATTTTGCAAGAATGCCAAAACCTCTGTTAAAGAAAAATGATTTTTTAAAATTAATTAAAGATACCATTGTTTTTTCAAAAAAAATTGATTCTTCAATAGCTATTAATTTAAAAAATAGATTAGCAAAAAATATATATTTTAATTTTGATTATGAACAATTTAATAGATTGTTTTTCAATTTGTTGAAAAATTCAATAGAAAGCATTCAAGAAAAAGCCAAAAATATCAATAAATTTAACAAAAATATTGATATAGAAATTAGTAAGAGAAGATACTATATAACAATTAATATAATCGATACTGGATTAGGTTTTAAACAAATAAATAACAAAGATTTAATTAAACCATATTTTACTACGAAAGAAAAAGGCACAGGATTAGGACTATCAATTGTTGATAAAATTGTTAATGACCATAATGGATCAATCAAATTTTCAAATCTTAAAAATGGAGCAAAAGTTCAAATTATAATCAAAATGAATTAATTTATGATTACAGAAATTCTTATTATAGATGATAACGCCGATATAAGATTAATTTTAGACGAACTTTTAATTGATGCGGGATATAGGACTAGGTTAGCAGCAAATTATAATCAAGCATTGACTGAAATAGACAAGAATCTACCAGATGTGGCAATTATTGATGTTAAACTTGATAAAGGCGATAATGATGGAATTCAATTACTTGAGCACATAAAAAAAAAAAATTCTGACATTCCTGTAATTATTATTTCAGGACATGCCAACATAGAAATGGCAATAAATTCTTTAAAGTCCGGGGCTTTTGAATTTATACAAAAACCTTTCGATAAAAATAGACTTTTAAATTTTGTCAATAGAGCGGTAGAAAATTATAATCTTAAAAAGGAAAATAAAGCTTTGAACAATAAACTTTTTCATTCTTTTGATATTATTGGAAAAAGCTCTAATATTAATTCTATAAAAGACAAAATAAATAAACTCTCACAATCAGAAAGTAGAATTTTTATTAGTGGCCCAACTGGTTCTGGAAAAGAACTAATTAGCAGAAAAATCTATAAAGGATCTAAAAGAAAAAGTGGTCCTTTCATTATTTTAAATGGTGCATTATTAGATGCTTCTAAATATGAGCTAGAACTTTTTGGTGAAGAAAAAAATGATGGATCAATAGTGTATGGTGCATTAGAAAAAGCCTCCCAAGGAGTATTATTAATTGATGAAGTTGCCGAAATTCCACTAGAAACTCAATCAAAAATTCTACGTGTTGTAATTGATCAAAAGTTTAGAAGATTAAATAGTAACCATGATGTTAAGGTTGATGTAAGAATAATTTGTTCATCAAGTAAAAATATGCAGGAAGAAATTAAAAATGGTAATTTCAGAGAAGACCTTTATCATAGGTTAAATGTGTTTAATATTGAAGTAGAGCCGCTTAGCAAACGTGTGGAAGATATTCCACTCCTAGTCGATTATTTTATTAAAAATATTTGCAATACATACAACTATAAAAAATTTGAAATCAAAGATATGAATTATTTGTTGAATTATGATTGGCCAGGTAACGTAAGAGAATTAAGAAATTTAATAGAGAGAATTGCTATTCTTTCACCTGAAAATGATCATGAAAAAATCATTAATATAATTAAAGAATCGATAGTTAAAATATCAAAAGAAACATTCTCAATTAACGATAATCTTTCAATACCTTTACGTGAAGCAAGAGAAAATTTCGAAAAAGAATATTTAATATCACAAATTAAAAAATTTGGTGGAAATATTTCTAAAACAGCTAGATTCGTAGGAATGGAGAGATCAGCACTTCATAGAAAATTAAAAATTCTTGGAGTAAAAGATTTAAACTAATGAATATTATTATATGTGGCGCTGGTAGAGTAGGTTATACAATAGCTAAACTTTTAGCAGAGCAAAATCATTCTATTACAGTTATAGACACTTCGAGTGAAGATATACAAAAAATTAATGATAACCTGGATGTAAAAGGAATTGTTGGGAAAGCTACTTCACCAGCCGTTTTAGATAGAGCTGATACCGCAGATGCAGACATGATAATTGCGGTAACTCGAAATGATGAAATTAATATGTTGATATGTCAAATAGCCTATTCATTATTTAAAATACCAAAAAAAATCGCTAGAATAAGATCTCAAGAATATTTAGATCCAAAATTTTCAAAATTATTCAATAAAGAGAATTTACCAATTGATTATGTTATTTCACCTGAAATTGAAATTGCAAAATCAATCCAACGTAAACTCGAAGCACCTGGTGCATTAGATAATGTGCCTTTTGCAGAAAATAAAATAAGATTATTAGAAATTTTAATTGAAGAAAAGTGTCCCATACATGGAATTAAATTGAATGAACTAACAAAAAAATTTCCAGATCTTGATGCGTATGTTTTAGGGGTGATAAGAAATGAAAAATTTATCATTATGAAAAAAAATGACAAATTAGAGCATAATGATAAAGCTTACGTAGTTGTAAATTCCAATCAAATGCAAGAAATCTTAAAAGTATTTGGACATAATGAAAAAATTGCAAATAAAATACTTATTATAGGTGGAGGAAATATTGGATTTAATCTAGCAAAAAATATAGAGAGCTCATTTGAGTCAGCCAGAGTGAAAATTATTGAAAAAGATAAATCTAGAGCTGAATATATTGCAAATCATTTAAATGATACAATCATAATTAATGGAAATGGTTTAGATGAAGATGTTCTAAATGAAGCTAATTTAACTGAAGTAGAAACTGTACTTGCGCTTACTAATGATGATGAAGATAATTTAATGGTAAGTGTATTAGTTGAAAAATTTTCTAAGGATAAAAGAACTATGGCACTGATAAATAAGCCTAATTATTCCTTACTTCAATCTTCTTTAAAAATTGATGATTTAATTGATCCTCGGATGAATACAGTTTCAAGTGTTCTCAAACATGTTCATAAAGGTACAATTGAGAATGCTTATACAATACTTAATGGAGAATATGAAGTAATTGAGGCTGAAATTATTGAGACATCTGAACTAGTTAACAAAGATCTCAAAGACTCTGATCTTCCTGATGAAATCAGAATAGGAGCAATAATGAGAGATAACAATTTTATAATTCCTTCATCAAGTTATAAATTTAAAAAAAATGATATAGTTCTCTTGTTAGCTAAAAGAGATCAATTACCCATAGTAGAAAATCTTTTCAGAATAAGCTCGTTTTAATTTTTAAATGAATAAGTTTGTTTTAAAATATAATGGTTTTTTTTTTAATTATCCTAAGTTTTTTCTCTTTTTTAAATATTATTTACTCATATTATTTTGATATTACTTTAAGTGTAAATACTTACACTATCACTTTCTTCATTACTTTATTAATTGGATTTATTTTGATATTTTTTAAAAAATTTGATTTTAGTGAGCTTAAAGTTTTTGATAAAATTTTAGTTGTTCTAAGTGGTTATTTATTTTTACCTTTTTTTATCGCAATACCTTATTACTTATCAATTCACAATATATCTATTTTGAATTGTTACTTCGAAGCAATATCTGGTTTTACATCAACTGGATTTACTATAATTGAAAATATTAAACAGATTGACCCAAGTTTGGTTATATGGAGATCGACTTCTCAATGGATTGGCGGTCTATACTTTTTGTTTTCAATATTGTTATTAATAGATATATTTGATGAAAATTTAAAAAAATCACTAACAAATTTCTTATCTTTAAATTCAAAAGAAGTAATAAGACAAGCTTTTAAAATTATTGTAATATACATATCCTTAACAATAATAATTTTTTTTATTTTATCTATTATCAATATAAGAACATTTGATTCATTCAATTTATCAATGACATTAATTTCTTCAGGTGGATTTATGCCAGCAAATTCTATTGATGCTATTTTAGAAAATGATATTCAAAAAGTTACAATATCAATTTTAATGCTAGTTTCATTTTTTAGTTTATTTTTTATATATAACTTAATAACATTTAATAAAAATAATTTAAATTATTTGAGTGAGGATTTTAATCTTTTAATTTATATTCTAGTACTTATTTCACTTTTTTTTGTTTTATTTAATAATGAACAGAATTTTAGTAATATTCTTTTATCTATATCTAGCAGTGTTTCTAATATAGGAATTTCATCAAATAATATTTCATCAAATTTATCATTTTTATTTTTGATATTAGTTATTATTGGAGGATCCTTTTTTTCTACTAGTTCAGGATTAAGATTTGTTAAAGTCCTTAGCCTAATTAGATATTCTTTAAATAATTTACTTTCACACGCAAATCCTAATCAAGTCTACTTAAATAAAATTTCACTATTAAACACAAATACTAATATTACTGATATAAATAAATATTTTTTAGCGATCTTAATATTTATATTATCATTATTTACCATTACATTTCTTCTCACAATATCAGGTATAGAATTTGAAAATTCATTTAGAATAGGAATTTTAACTATAATGAACACAGTCAATTCAGAAATGTACCAACTTCCTAATTTTGATTTCTTTAATTTGAATGGATTTTCAAAGATTTTTTTAATATTATTTATGATTATAGGTCGTTTAGAACTGTTATCTATATTAATTTTATTTAAAAAATTTCTTTTCAAAAATTAAAATAATACTATAAGTCTTTTTATTGAGCGCTCTTAGCTCAGCTGGATAGAGCATCTGTTTTCTAAACAGAGGGTCCCAGGTTCGAGTCCTGGAGAGCGCGCCATTGAGTAATTAAAGCAGTATATGCTGGAATAATTTGATATTGATGACCATCATAGTTTCTGCTTTACTCACATTAATTCAAATTAATTTTTGAATTATTTGTTAACAAATAAATAAATAACAAGAGGAAGAAATAATGTTTAAATTAGTAAAACAATTAACTTCTTTAGTTGCTGTGTTTGCAGTTTTATTCGCTTTTACAACTGAAACAATGGCTGCTAAAAAATCAAAAACTCTTAAGAACACTCAGAAAAAAGGGTTTGTGAGATGTGGTGTTTCACAAGGACTACCAGGATTTTCTAATGCTGATGCAGCAGGAAACTGGACTGGTGTTGACGTAGATGTTTGTAGAGCAGTAGCTGCTGCAGTACTAGGTGATGCAAGTAAAGTTAAATTTACTCCATTAAGTGCTAAAGAAAGATTTACAGCTTTAACATCTGGAGAGATAGATATCTTATCAAGAAACACGACTTGGACACTTTCAAGAGATGCTGACATTGGACTAACATTTGTTGGTGTTAATTTTTATGATGGACAAGGTTTCATGGTTAGAAAAAACTCAGGAATTTCATCTGTGAATGATTTCAAAAATGGAATTTCTGCTTGTACAAATATTGGTACTACAACAGAACTTAATATGAGAGACTTCTTTAATTCAAGAGGAATTTCTTATGAGCCAGTTGCTTTTGAAAAAGCA
>MDTG01439983.1_pt1 | contig 12892 bp, 12 predicted proteins | sample 811421 | NCBI WGS metagenome assembly MDTG01 (sample SAMN05326645, study PRJNA326480) | marine metagenome | isolation source: seawater | place: Pacific Ocean: South East | collected 2011
CTAATATGTTAATAAATTAAAATAAATCAATATCAAATGAATTCACAAGAAAAGATAAAATTTATTTTATTCGCAATATATAGTATATTTGTTTTATTACTTACAACGAATTATTTAACTTTAAATAGTTTAATTTACGACGCCAATCAAACAGATATTATTAGCTATACTACTATCGCAAATGCAGCACCATCATTACTAAAAGATAGTGATATTGTAATTCAACATGTCGCTCAAAGATTTCTTATTCCATTCATTGTTGGGGTATCAGCAAAGTTTTTTAATATTGAATTATTTTTAACTTATAAAATTTATACATTTTTTTTAATTATTTTTTTAGTTATTTTTATTTATTATATAATTAATAAATTAAATTTAAATTTTAATGAGGCAATTTTATTTTATTCTTTATTTGTTTTTAATCCATATACTATAAGATACCATTTATTTAACCCTGTTCAGGCTCATGATTTAATATTTTTTTTAGCAGGATTTTGTTTTTCTTACGGAATTATAAAAGAAAAGAAAAAATTTACTTATTATTCAAGTTTATCTTCAATATTACTAAGACAAACTGGAATTGCTATGGCCGTAGGAACATTAATTGATTTTTACCAATCAAAAAACTCTAAATATAAAAATATTTTTTTATATTTATTAGTTTTTAGTATTTTATTAATTATCATATCCAAAGTTGGACACTATATTTCAGTACATAAATTTCACTTTCTTTACTCCTATGGAATAATTTATTACGACTTTATGCAAATTGAGAGGCTAATAAAATTTTTACTACTACCTATGGTCAGTTTTTTTCCAATTATTTTTATTTTTTTTATTGGAGAGCGTAAAAATAATATAAATAAAATGACTTTATTAATATTACTTTTTGTGTGCTTATTAATGATAGGACAGCCCATAGCTGCAGGACCTGACGGAAGTTCGAGAAATATAGTAAGAATTACTACGCTTTGTTATCCAATTTTATTATGTTTAGTTTTTTATTTATACAAACTCGAAAAATTCTTTCAAAAAAAAGTAATTTTTTATTTGTTTATAATTTTTTTACAAATATGGTCTCTGCATCCCACTTTTTCAATAATTAAATTATTTTCTATTCTTAGATTTTAAATTACTTATATAAATTTTTTAATAAAAAACTTGGCAGTATATTAATAAATAAATAAATTATTTTAAAATAATTTTTTTTAATCATAGAAATTTTTATATTAGATTTAATATTTTTTATTTTATCAAGTAAAAATTTTTTTAAATATAGCTTATCTACAAATTTTATTACTTTTAGATTTTTTTTATTAATTGGATCATTCTTAATTTTTTTAAAAATATATACTAACTCTTTAATCTCTGAATATTTATTTCTAACAGACTCATTTTTTAAATGAATTCTATAAAAACCAAAGTAAATATTTGAATAATCAAAATAACAAAAGTTTGATAATCTTAAAATTAAGTCAAAATCTGATGCAATATGTAAGTTTTTATCAAATGCGTATTTTAAAGAATTTATAGCTTTTTTTTTTATCATTAAAGTTAACCATGCAGTATAGGGTTTCCCATCTATATAACTTAAAATAATTTCTTCTTTACACTTGCCTTTTATGAGTTTTTTATATTGCCTTTTGTAAGATATATTATTTTTTAAAATAAAATATTTGCCATACAAAACATCAATTTTATTATTTGATTTAAATTTATTTATTTGCATTTTTAATTTATTTTTACTCCATAAGTCATCTGTATCAAGGAAAGTTATAAAATCACCTCTACATTTATTAAAAGCTAATTGTCTAGCACGACCTAAATTTAATGTTTTTTTTGATTTAAAATAAAATATTCTTTTATCTTTATATTTTGATAAAATTTTTTCACTATTATCTTTCGAATTATTATTTAAAAAAATTAATTCCCAATTTCTATAAGTTTGATTTTTAATAGATTGTAAAGCTTTTTCCAAATATTCCTGACCATTATGACAAGTCATAATTATACTAACTTTATTCATATAATTTTTATTATTAAACTAAGTGAAATGAATCAAAATCTTTTAATTTTTTCTGATTTTTTTCATTTTTTAAAATAATAGCTTGAATTGCAAAAAAAGTAACCCAAGAATTTGGATGAATTTTTTTTTCTCCATTGCTTAATTTTCCCCAAACAAACCCTCCTTTTATTTTTTTTTTTTTATTTTTTTCTAATTGATTATTTAATAAAATTTTTTGTAATAAATTTATTTGTCTCTCTTTTTTTTTAATTTTATTTAAATTAAAATTATTACAAAAATAAATTAATCTTAATGTTTGCGCTATTGCATCAATACGTTCATGAAATATCGGTTTATTATCTATAAACAATCTAGGGATAAATCCATTTTTGTTTTGATTTTTTAACAACCAAGCTAATGCCTTTTGTGAGGAATAAATATATTTCTTCTTAGATAAATATACTCCAATAGCCCATAATCCTTCTGCGGAATAACAATGAGGATGGGCATTGGTACCTCCTTTGTTTGGAAATGATATAAATCTACCTTTTTTATTTTGAAATTTTAAACAATAATCAGCAATTTTTATTGCTTTTTGTAAATAAACTTTTTTTTTTGTAACTGAATGCAAATTCGCCAATCCCATTGCAATTTTTGAATGATAGCTTCCAGAGATAGTTGACCAATCCTTATCAGATTCAAAAAATTTTTTTTCATCTATCTCGTATACTGGTCTAACGCCACCATCTTTTTTTATACAATCTTTAATTATCCAATTTGCACAATTTTCTGCTGCTTTTAGCAATTTTTTTTTTTTTGTGACTTTATAAAGATTTACTAAACCATTTATAATTATACCGTTATCAAATGCATAAATTAAATTCTTTTTAAATGCATGTTTCGAAGATTTATCTATTAAAAAAAGACACTTATAACCTCCGTTTTTTTGAAGTGCATTATTAATTAACCAATCTGCTGATTTAATACCATTTTTTAAAAATATAGGATCATTAGTTTTAGTATATAAATAAGACATCATGGTCAAAAAATAACCATTTATTTCTGAATAAACAAAAGAGTATTTATTTTTATCTACATCAAACCATGCATTTACACTTCCATAAAATTTTTTATTTTTTAAATTATTATTTTGAATACCTGAATTTTTTAACCAATTCAGTGCGTTATGAATATTAACTGATAATTTTTTTTCTATTTCCAATTTATTTTTGCCCAGTCAATATTTAACTTTAAACCTTCTTCTATACCAACTAAATATCTCCAACCAAGTTTTTTACAAAGCTTAGCGTCGCAAGTTAATCTTTGAACTTCAGCTTTTCTTTCAGGAATATATATTATTCTGGATGCGCTGCCTGAGATTTTTTTAATTTTTTTTGCCAAAAAATTAATTGAATAATCTTTTCCAGTTCCAAAATTAATAACTTTTTTTAAGCATTGTTTTTTTTCTGATACTAATAAAAAAGCTGAAACTGCATCTGAAACATACGTTAAATCTCTAGATTGTTTTCCATTTCCATGAATTGTAATATCTTTATTTTTTAGAGCCATTTTAATGAATTTTGGAATTACATCATATGTATGTCTTGGGCCGTAAGTATTAAATGGTCTGATAATTGTTATTGGTAAATTATAAGTTTTTATATAAGAAAAACAGTACCTATCAGCTGCAGCTTTAGATGCAGCATATGGAGAAGTGGGATTTAAAGGATGATTTTCATCAATTTTTTTTGCCAAAGCTGTTCCATAAACTTCACTAGATGACGTACAAATAATTTTTTCTATATTTTTAATTTGTCTAGCTGCCTCTAAAATATTCAAAGTCCCAACAACATTTGCCTCATTTACTTCAAGTGGATGTTCAAAAGAATATGGAACATATGCATTTGCAGCTAGATGCATTATAATTTGAGGATTTGATTTAATAATATGACGTATAATATCTGTTGAAGAAATATCGCAACAAATTATTTTTTTACATTTCTTTATATATTTTATACTCAAATTTTTAAAATGATAACTGCTAGTACCATGATTTGAAGTGCCTCTGACTACTATGGTTACATTCGCACCTAGATCGATTAGTTTTTCAGCCAAATGTGAACCAACAAATCCATCTGCACCTGTTAATAAAACTTTTTTATTTTTCCAAAATTTACTCAAATTACCTCCAAAAAATAAAACCTATTATTATAGTTTTTAATACTTTTAAACCAAAAATAAACCTTCCAAATGGTACGTCAAATAAATAAGATTTTCCATGCAATCTTTCATACCTATGAACTGGCACCTCTTTGATCTTAAATTTATTTCTAAAAGACTTAATTAACAATTCTGTTTCTATCTCATATCTTTTACTAATTAAATTCAATGATTTCAATTTATCAGCTTTAAAACACTTAAATTCTGACTGACTATCAGTAATATTTTGTCCAAATAACAAATTTATTAAATATGTTAAAACATTATTTCCTATTTTATTAATAGGCAATATTGCTTTATTTGAATATCTCTTGTTTTCAGTTGTTTGAGTATTAACAAATCTTGATCCAATAACATAATCATAACCTTCATCTATACCATCGATCAAATTTTTAATCTCCACTGGATCATCTTGCCCATCTCCACCCATAAATATAATTAAATCTCCAGTTGATACTTTAATACCAGATATCATAGCAGCACCTTTCCCCATATTTTTATTATGTTCTACTAAATTACATTTAAATTTTTTGATTTCTTCTACAGTATTATCGGAACTACCATCATCTACAATAATAACTTCATCATTTTCAGAAATATTATTATAAATCTTTTCTATTAAATTTCCTATATTTCCAGACTCATTAAATACAGGAACTATAATTGATTTTTTCATGAATTTATTTATTAAATTTATTAAAAAAAATATCAAATGCTCTTACTATATATTTTAAATTTTTATTAGATAATTTATGGTGAAGGCCAATAAAAAAACCATTATCCATAACTAAATCAGAATTTATTAATTTTCCTTTAGAAAACTTAAATTTTTTTAAAAAAGGCTGTCTTGCAATATTACCTGCAATAATAGGTCTTGTATCTATATTAACTTTTTTCAAAAAAATCTCTAATTCCTTCTTTTTAAAAAATTTATTTTTTTTTACAACTATTGGAAAAGTAAACCAACTATGAAAATTGTGTTTTAAAGTTTTGGGAAGTATTAAATAATTATTATACTTCTTTAGTTTATGAATTAAAAAATTTGCACTTTTACTTCTTTTATTTATAAAAATTTTTAATTTATCAATTTGTTTTGAAACTAATGCAGCAGAAAAGTCAGTTGGCTTAAAATTATAACCAATATAAGGAAATAAAAATGACTGATTAATACTTTTATTTTGATTAATAAATTTTTTTTTAGTTTTTTTATTAATAATTTCTCTTAACCATCCATTTGCTCTCATGCTTCTAAAGATATCTGCATAATAATTATCATTTGTTAAAACAAAACCTCCTTCAACAGATGAAATGTGATGAGATTGATACATTGATATAGACGAAAATATTCCAAATGTACCAGTACTTTTATTTTTATATTTTGCTCCAATCGACTCACAATTATCTTCTATAAGAACAAGTTTGTGTTTTTTACAGATTTTAATAATTTTATCCATTTGGCATGACTGTCCTAATGGGTGAACTAACATAATCGCTCTTGTTTTTTTTGTAATATTTTTTTCAATTAAATCTACGTCAATATCATAGCTTCCTAAATTAACATCAATAAAAACTGGTACTAAATTATTTTGTATAATTGGTCCAACTGTAGTACTCCATGTTACTGCGGGAGTTATAACCTCTGAACCAAGCTTTATTTTATCTTTTTTTTTTGCATATGGAGAAGTTAAAATATATAGCATTAAAAAATTTGCTGATCCTCCTGAATTTACCATTACTGCATTTTTTACATTTAATTTTTTTTTAATTTTATTTTCAACTTCCTTAACTTTTAAACCAATCGTTGGCCATCCTTTCAATAATGTTTGCATTGAACTTGCTACATCTATTGCATCATATTGGATTGCACTTAATGGTAAATTTTTATTTTTTTTTATTTTTTCATCAAGTTTTGTCAGTTCTTGTGAAAAGTATTTTTTAATAAGATTTATTTGCATTTTTTGCCAAAAAACTTTTGATAATTTTATAACTTTTTATAGCGGCATTACCATTTCCATAAGGGTTTTTCCAACTTATTTTTTTAGAAAGCATTCTTTTTACATTGGTCTTTAAACTATTTAAATCAGGTTTAGTTAAAACATTACACTTCATATTTATTGTTTCTGGTCTCTCTGTGCTATTTCTTATAGTTATAAGAGGAATTTTTAATACACAAGCCTCCTCCTGTACCCCACCAGAATCGCTTATTGCTAAATTTGCATTTTTTAAATACCCTAAAAAATCAACATAATTTAATGGTGCAATAATTTTAAATTTTTTACTTAATTTTAAATTAATTTTATCAAAAATTTTTTTTGTTTTAGGATGAATTGGAAAAATAATTTTTATATCTAATAATTTAGATATTTTATTTAAAGAACTAAAAATTTTTATAACTTTTTTTTTATTTAATGTATTTTCCTCTCTATGAATAGTAGCTAAAATATATTTATCTTTTAAAATATTTATTTTTTTTAGTTGAGTTTGTACAACTTTAGATTTAATAGCATCTACAATTGTGTTACCAGTTACATAAATATTTTTTTTTTTTATACCCTCATTTATTAGATAATTTTTTGATATTTTTGTTGGACATAAAAAAAGGTCAGCAATATGATCAATTACTCTTCTATTTATTTCTTCAGGCATATTTTTATCAAAACTTCTTAATCCTGCTTCTAGATGAATAACTTTAATTGTATTAAATTTAGAAGCAGCTACAGATCCTGCAAAAGCTGAATTTGTATCTCCATAAACAATTATTCCTTTTATTTTTTTTTTAAACTTATTTAAATATTTTTCAATTTTTATTGTCATCAAAGATGTTTGTTTGCCATGATCATGAGAGCCAATTTTTAAATTATGAATTTTTTTTTTGGGTATTTTAAGTTGATCTAAAAATATATTATTTAAATTTGCTGAATAATGCTGGCCTGTATGAATTAATGAAAAATCAACTTTTTTTCTTTTAAAAACTTCAATCAAGGGGAACAATTTAATAATTTCGGGTCTAGTTCCAAAAATAATACTAATCATAATTTATTTATAAAGTTTTTTATAATAGTTAATGGTATTTTTAACACCTTTATTAAATTGTATCTTTGGTGTCCATTTAATTTTTTTTTTTGATTTATTAATATTAGGATATAACTTAAAAATTTCATCTTTTCTTAATTTAATTTTTCCATATAAAGGTTTTCCTTTGCCTATAGAATTTCTTATAAAATTAATAATACTTTTTATAGTTCTGGGCTTACCTGAACCTAAATTTAAAATCTCACCAATTGCATTTTTATTTTTTAAAGACTTAAAAATTGCATTTACAACATCATCTACATGGACAAAATCTCTTAATTGATTACCAGAGGATGTAGAGAATTTTTCATTATTTAAACACCCTTTAATGATTATAGGCATAAATCTATTTACATCTTGCTTCGGACCATAAGATAAATAAAGTCTAAAAATAATTACTGGAAAATTTTTTTTTTTATATAATTTTAATAAATAATTTGTAGCTTTTAGTTTTGCTTTACCATAAATAGAATTTAATTTTTCAACACTACAATTCATATTTTCTTTATGCGGAGAGCTATTAAATCCATATTCTATGCTACTTCCCATCTGAACAAATGCTTTTATTTTTTTTTTTAAAAAAATATATGATAAATTTTTGCAACCAATGAAATGACTATTATATGTTTTCTTTTTATTCGAATGATCTACATAGCCTCCCAAATTAACCACATAGTCAAAATGACTATTAATTTTTTTATTTAATAAATTTTTATTAGTAATGTCACAAATAATATATTTTACTTTTGATATAAATCTTAATTTTTTTGGTATATTGGATGATACACTAGTAACATTCCAACCTTTTTTTACACACTTAGAAGCTAAATGATAACCAATAAAGCCTGTTCCTCCGACAATAAGTATTTTTATTTTCAAATTTTTTTATTTTTTAAAATATAATCTAATTTATCTTTGTCTCTTTTTGTATCCATGCATTGCCAAAAACCTTTGTGTTTAAATGCTATTAATTGTTTTTTTTTAGCTACTATTTCTAAAGGCTCTCTTTCTAAGTATGTTTTATCATTTTTAATATATTTAAAAAATTTAGGTTCCATTATAAAAAAACCTCCATTTATCCATCCTTCATCAATTTTAGATTTTTCTTTAAAATATTTTACTAATTTGCCATTAAGTTTTATTGCACCAAATCTAGCTGGTGGCCTTACAGCAGTAAGGGTTACTAATTTTTTATTTTTTTTATGAAAATTTAATAAACTTTTTAAATTGATATCTGATAAACCATCACCGTAAGTCATCATAAAAGTTTCATTTCCTATATATTTTTTTAATCTCTTTATTCTACCTCCGGTCATAGTACTTCTGCCTGTTGATATTAGGTTTATATTCCAATCATAATATTTCTTTTTAAAAAATTTTTTTATAACTTCTCCACGATAACCCAGTGCTATATAAAAATCCTTAAAACCATACTTTGCAAAATGTTTCATTATATGAAATATTATTGGTTTTCCTCCAACTCGAACCATTGGCTTAGGTATTGTTTTCGTATATTCTGATAATCTTGTTCCAAAACCACCGGCTAATATAATAACTTTCATTTTGTTTTTAGCCTATTATTTATTAGTTTTTCATAGTTTTGTATTTGATTAGAAGAAACTTTATACATGTCATGTTTTTTTGAATAATACTTTTGATACCAACTAGAAACCATATTTATTGTTTCGTTAAAACTTAAAATACTTTTCCATTTAAGTTGTTTTTTTGATTTATTACAATTTAGTTTTAATAAATTAGATTCATAAAATTTTTTACTACTTTTAAAATCAATTTTCCAAGATACTTTCTTCCAATACTTTTGCATTATTTTTACCAAATATACTACACTATAATTACTTGCATTATTTGGTCCAAAATTAAATACTTCACCATGAATATTTTTATTTTTTTTTAAGTTATAAGCTAAAAATAAATATCCATTTAAAGCCTCCAATACATGTTGCCATGGTCGTGTTGATTTTGGATTTCTAATTAAAACTCTTTTATTTTTTGACCAAGATTTGATGCAATCTGGAATTAATCTATCATTAGACCAATCACCTCCTCCAATAACATTGCCTGCCCTAGCAACAGAGATAAAAACTTTAGTTTTTTTCATTGGAAAAAAAGAGTGGATATAAGATTGTATAGCCATTTCTGCAGAGGCTTTTGAGGCACTATAAGGATCATTTCCACCTAAAATGTCATTTTCTTTATAACCTCTTTTAATTTCTAAATTTTTATAACTTTTATCACTTGTAATAAGTACAGTAATACATTTTTTTTTTAATTCTCTTAAAGACTCTAAAACATTCAATGTGCCTAGGGTATTTGTTTGCCAGGTATACATTGGATTAATATAAGATTTTTTTACTAAAGATTGAGCTGCTAAATGAAATACATAATCTGGTTGATGTTTTTTAAAAATATTTTTTAATTTTTTTAAATTCCTTATATCTATTTTTTTATGAATTATTTTTTTTTTTAATTTAATTGTATTAAAATGCGAGGGTTTTGATGGACTATTTAAAGAAACTCCAACTACTTTTGCACCTAAAATAGTTAACCATAATGTAAGCCAAGAACCTTTAAACCCTGTATGACCTGTTACAATTACTTTTTTATTTTTAAAAATACTTGAAAATTTCATATTAATTATTCTAAATATTATTTCTAAAATTTATAAATTATTATAAATTTTATGTTTAAAAATATAAGAATATTTTTCAATAAAATTTATTTTATTTATTTTATTTTCTACTAACTTACTCAAATTTTGAAGTTCAGGAATTTCTTTACTAATTTCTGGTTGTTTATTTAAAAAAATAAGATAATCAGATCTTAAATAAACCGTTAAGATGATTATATAATTTAATAATATCTCTCTTGAAAAAATTTTTTTATTAAATTTTGAAACTACAATCTCGGGCTTAACTAAAAAAAGTAAATCAGTAATTTGAGGTTGTCCTGTGAATCTATGATTATCTTTTTCCCATCTTATAATTGACAAAAAATCAATAAATTCAAATTCTTCATTCGATAAAAATTTTAATATTTCACTTATAAGTGGCTGTTTTTTTCTTAGAGGGAAAAAAGAACTTTCTATTTCCATCCCTAAAATATTTTTTAGACATTCAGTTGAACCTTTTAAAATTTCTATTTCAGTTCCCTCAGTATCAATCTTAATAAAGTCTGGTTTTTTATTAATTTTATTTAACTCTTCATCTAGTGTAGATGAAATAAAATTAGTTTTTTTTTCTATATGAAATCGCTCAGAATTTAAAAATTTATCTAAATGTTCTAAATTTGGCTCTAAAAAAGAAGAACACATTTCTTTTTTTGCATGGTTAAAATTTAATTCTATATTAGATTTTGAATATAACACTTTATCAATTACGTTATAACCTTGGTCTTTTAATTCTTTTGCGCCTTCGGGATGTGGTTCAATTAATATCGTGTTAATAAAAGTTTCAACTAATTTCCATCTTTTAGGTATACCTTCCGCAGCACCAATATCTAAAAAATAAAATTTGTTATCTTTTAATAATTTTTTCAAAATTATTTTGATGTTTTTATTTTCTTTTTGAAGATAATAAACAATTAATTTTTTAAATAAGTTCATATTAATTAATTTCTTTAATTAATTTCTTCCATTTTCTTAAACCATTATTTATAAAATAAAAATCTTTATATTTATGATTTAAATATTTTTTCTTATTAAAATTTATGATTTGATTAATATCTGTTAAATATGTCAAATTTGAGTTTTTAAAAGGTGATAAATCAAAATATTTTTTATTATCAAATATAAAGATTGGTCGACCTGACATTAAATATTCAATTCCTGCTGATGTTGAATTTGAAGATATAATTTTGTAAAATTTAGTAGCAATTTTTTTTAAAGGATATTTTATTATTTTAAAATTATATTTTTTTTTAATTTTGTCTTTAAAAAAAAACAAAGAAGATGGATGAGGTTTTACATATAATTTAAGTTTATTTTTAAATTTATTTTTAAAAAAAAATTTTAAAAAATCATCATTCACATCATCAAGATAGTCTCCTAAAAAAATAACTTTATTGCTATTTTTAATTTTAAAATTATCATAATTTAATTTAAATAATTTATTATATCTAAGAGCTTCAACTTCTTTTACTTTTATTTTATACAAGTTAAATTTTTTTAATTGATTTGTATTATAATTACTATTGGATAAAATTATATCTGGGATAATTTTTTTTTGATTTGAATTTAATTCTTTTTTGGAATGAAAATAATTTAAATGCCAATAATTTATTGTTGTAGGGGTATAACCTATAATTTTACCATGATTATTATTTTTCCAAGCATTTATAAAGGCTTTTTCCCAATTTTGATTTTCAAATAAATAAAAGCCTAATTTTTTTTTACTTATATTTGAAAGAATATTTTCAAATAGAAAAATCCAAATTAGATTTTGAAACATATTAAATCCAATAAATGATTCCAAAATATCATTTTCTTGTATTTTAATTAAAAATTTTAATAAATTTTTTTTTTCAGCTTTAATTTTTTTTAATAAAAAAAAATTTTTAACAAATAACTTTAAATAACAAAAAATAACTTTAATTAAAATTTTTACCGATAAATAATTTTCTATAAAATTAAGCTTATTTTGATCAAGTTTTTCATTTTTAGATACGCTGTTAATAGAACGAAATTTATTACTTTCAATAAAAATTTGTAACCAAGATAATTTATTTTTATCTATTACCTTTTCAATGCCATCCCATGCCGAAAATATAAAATTATTCTTTTTTATTTTATAATGTGCAAAATAAGATAAAATCATTATTTCACTATTTAAATTTTCGAAATTTTTACTTTTTACAAAAAAACAATTTTTAATAATAAATTTTAAAATTCTAAAAATTGAACTTAATATTGAAAATTGAGAAAAATAAATCTTTTTTGATATTTTAAAATTTATTAATAAGTTTTTCTGTTCAGAAAGTTCCTTAAGACTGTTTATTAAAATTTGATCTTCTAAATAAAAAGAAATCCTTTTTTTTTTATATTTTTTTATTAAATCATAACAGGCTATAAATTTAATAACTGAATATATACTTTTACTTTTTAAAGTATTTTTTTCATGGATTAATGACATTTCCCATAAATTATGATTTTTATATACATTAAATTGATTTTTTAATTTTTTATTTTTTATTTGAATATTAGAAAAATTATAAACTAAATCTAAATATTTTTTTTTTAAATCATCAGAGTACTTTTCTATATAACTTTTTAGAATTATTTCTTTATTAAAATTATTATTTTCAATTTTAATTTTTTCAATCATATTATTAAAGTTAATTTTAATTAAAATAATATTTAAGAATATTTTTTAATTTTTTATTATTTTGAAATTTAAATAAAAACATTTTACCTGGTCCCTTGGATAAAATTACTCTAATTTTATTTTTTATATTTTTTTTATCTTTTTCTAAATATTTTATGTATTTATTTATTTCAACTTTTGGAAGCTTTTTTATTTTATAAATTTCTTTCAAATCCAATTGTATTTTAATAAATTGTTTTTTTTGTAAAAATCCAAG
>MDTG01048665.1_pt1 | contig 12891 bp, 8 predicted proteins | sample 811421 | NCBI WGS metagenome assembly MDTG01 (sample SAMN05326645, study PRJNA326480) | marine metagenome | isolation source: seawater | place: Pacific Ocean: South East | collected 2011
ATCTCTGCGTCCTCTGCGTCCTCTGCGGTGAACCGAAGAGCCAGGGCGACGACGCGCTAGCGACAGCTCGAGACGGGCTGCCTCCTTGAAAGCGCGAAAATCCAGACTAGCGGCCGGGGCGGGGGTCGTCGACGGGGACCTTGTAGGTGTCCCCGCGGCGGCCGTCGACCACGCGGATCCGGTCGCCGAGGATCGAGGCGTCCAAAGTGATCGTGTCGCCGGGGGCCAGCTTGGTCAGGCTCGCGACGGCATAGAGGTCGTAGCGAGCGTCGCTGGCGATCGCCTTCATGGCCCGGGCCCGCTCGGTCGCGGTCTTGGCCCGGCCGAGGGCGCGCAGGTTGTTGGCGAAGTCGAGAGCGCGCTCCATTTGAGTCCGCTCGTGGCGGTAGTTGTCGTTGTCGTCGTGCTCCGCATTGGCGATCCGCTGGCGGCCCGACTCGGTCGCCCACAGCGGCTCCTTGCCGTTGATCACCGTGAAGGCCAGGACGTAGGCCTCGAAGGCCTCGCGCTGGCTGCGGCGCAGGATCGTGTCCAGACCGCGGTCGCTGATCGCGACCGAGATCTTGGTGCGGGTCTTCCCGTAGCGGCTGCGCAGCAGCTGGAACTCCGGCGTGGGAATGTTCGAGGTGTTGTCGAGGGCCCAGCCGTTCATGAGGCGACGGAGGCGGTTGCCCTCCGAGAGCCGCGTGTAGGGATCGAGGACGTCGACCTCGAAGCGGAAGGACGACTTGACCCGCTCCTCGGGCAGCGCGTTGGGGGTCGTGCGGCGGATCACCTCGATGCTGACGCGCTTGCGCCGCTCGTGGTCGAAGATCTCGAGGTCGAACTTGCGGTTGAAGCGGAACACCTCGTAGCGACGCACGCCGTCCTCGTCGTCGACCGAGATGTCCTGCATGCGGATCGTGCGGCTGGCCCCGACCTTGAGCAGGATGCTCAGCTCCAGGCTGGCCGCGTTGTGCGTCACGGTCTCGACCTCGACCACGCGATACTCGCGGTAGACGCCGCCGTCCGGCTCCTTGCTGAGGCGCTCCGCCGCGCGCAGGTCGCCGCGGACCGCGTCCTCGTAGGCCTTGCGAGCCGCCGCGCTGTGGAGGTCGAAGCGGAACGAGAGGTCGAGCTCGTCCGTGGCGGTGTTGGTCTTGCTCGCGTTGACGCGGAAGCGGACCAGCTTCTTGACGATCTTGTCCGCGGCGCTGATCACCGCGTCCTCCGCCAAGCCCGTGATCGCGCTGCGCGCGGCCGCCGACATGCCCGAGGTGTCGACCAGGGCCTCGTCGATGTATTCCGTCATGGGCGCGAGCTCGCGCCGGGCGCCGTCCTTGTTGATCGACGCGCCCACGAAGAGGTCGGCGTGCACGCCGTACTGATTCGTCTTGCCGCGCGTCACGCGGACGCGAGCCCGGTCGAGGTCGAGGCGGGCGACCTCGATCCGCATGTCGCCCTGCACCTTGTAGAAGCCGCCGACGCGAGCCGAGGCGCCCACCTTGACGACGCCCTCGATATCCGCGACCTCGTGGCCGATCCCGAGCGCGCCGCTGACGGCGATCGAGGCCTGACCGTCGAAGATCCGCGTCGCGCCCACGTTCATGGCCAGCGCCTCGCTGGCGTCGAGGGGGAGGTCGAAGCTGCGCTTGGCGACCCACTTCAGGTCCGAGACCGCGGTGCTGACGTCGCGGATCCCCGCGGGGATCGGGTAGATATCCGTGACGTAGTAGTCGACCCTGGCGCCAGGCTCGAAGCCGAGCGAGACGCTCACGTCGCCGACGGGAATGCTGGTCCGCAGCGGGACCTTCACGCCGCCCTGGACGTGGCTCTTGATCCAGACGTGGCGCGCCTTGCTGCGGCTCGTCAGCGCCTGCTCGGGAGAGAGCTCGCTGCTGCGGAGCGCCTCGACGTGGCCGCTGACGCCCACGTGGAAGTAGTCGGACAGCTTGAAGTCCTGCTCGAGCTCGACCCCGTCGTAGACGAGCTTCTCGCCCTCCTTACGGATCCGCTCGGCGACCTCGCGCTTGGCGACGGCGATCAGGTGCTTGCCCTTCTGGACGATCTTGCTGGTGCGTGACTTGTCCTTGCCGTCCTCGTCGCCCTCGCCCTCGCTGGCGCTGGGCTGGCTCGGCTCGGCCGGCTCGGGGCTGCTCTTCAGCTGGCCCGTGGCGCGCCCGCGGCGGATCTCGCCGACGGTGTGCCAGGCCTCGACCGCGCCGTTGCCGCGCAGCTGGAAGTCGTAGCGAGTGTCGGGTTCGTCGGCGCTGATGCCGCTGATCCGGTTGCTCGCGCCGTCCTGGACCTTCAGGGTCGCGAGGATCCGCCCGTTGCCTTCGTAGCGGCCCGTGCCGCTCATGGTCCGCTTGCGGTTCCCGTAGCGGGTCACGCGGGTCACGTGAGCGTAGGCGTAGGCCGCGCCGAGGCGATCCTGCAGGGGGAGGTCGGCGTCCCCGATCGCGAGCCCGTTCCGGCGCTGGTAGTCGTGGACCGCGCGCTCGGTGCCGGGTCCGAAGGCGCCGTCGACGGCGATCGCGGGCAGGCCGTGCTGAGCGCGGTCACGGTTGAGGGCCTCCTGAAGGAACTTGACCGCCGTGCCGCCGTGGCCGCGGCGCAGGACCGCGCGGGCGCCGCGGATCGTGACCTCGTCCTTGAACTCGCCCAGCTTCGAGTCGCTCCCCTGGAGACGGTACTCGTTGGGGCCCTTGGGGATCGAGTCTTGGGCCTGAGCAGCGCAGGCCCAGGCGACGATCAGCGCGGGCAGGAGGGTGATTCGGTTCATCTCGGTTCCTTCTCTCTCGATCTCACCCGGCCTGGAGCAATCTTTGGACCCAGATAAGGACCATCGACCTAAGTCCCCGGTTGGCCAAGCTGGCACGAGAAAGCGTCCGCATTGGACAGGAGAGGGTAGCTAAACGCTGACACAAAAACCACTTGCGTCCCTTGGATCAAACCCTGACGGGTCGAACATCGTTTAGAGGACAGCCTGGAGGTATTCCCATGAACGCTCGTCCCCTGGCCATGGCGCTGAGCCTGTCGCTGACCCTCGCCGCAGCCGCCTCGGCCCAGGAGGAGCCGTCTCAGCCGGCGCCCGAGGCCAAGCCGGCTGCGAAGGCCAAGACCCCCACCTACTACGGGGATATCGCGGCCATCGTCCAGAAGCGCTGCCAGAACTGCCACCGACCGGGCGCGATCGGGCCCTTCCCCATGACGACCTACAAGGAGGTCGCGGGCTGGGCGGCCATGATCCACGAGGTCGTCGGCAACGGCCGCATGCCGCCCTGGCACGCCGACGCCCCCCACGGGACCTTCGCCAACGACCGCCGCCTGCCCCAGGCCGAGAAGGACGCGATCCTCGCCTGGGTCGACGCAGGCGCGCCCAAGGGCGACCTGGCCCAGGCTCCCAAGCCCGTGACCTGGCCCGAGCCGAACGCCTGGCGGCTGGGCAAGGTCGACGCCGTGGTCGAGGAGGAGAAGACCTTCTCCGTCCCCGCCACCGGCAGCGTCCCCTACCAGTATTCCTACGTGAAGACGAACTTCGACGAGGACAAGTGGATCAAGGGCCTCGAGGTCAAGGTCGACGCCCCGGGAGTCGTCCACCACGTGCTGATCTTCGTGATCTACCCCGAGCGCCACAAGTCGCCCCGCGTGCGCGGCGGCCTGCGCGGCTACTTCGCCAGCGCCCTGCCCGGTGACGCGATCGCGCCCTTCCCCGAGGGGGCGGCCAAGTTCTTGCCCAAGGGCGCGACGCTGGTGTTCCAGACCCACTACACGCCCAACGGCACGGCCCAGAAGAACCACTCCCGCCTGGGCCTGCTCTTCGCCAAGCCCGAGGAGAAGATCACGCGCCGCGTGCAGACCAAGTCGGTCCACACCATGCGGATCAACATTCCCGCCGGCGCCGAGGCCCACAAGGTGCGCGCCACCTACGACTTCAAGCAGGACCAAATGCTCTACGGCCTGCTCCCGCACATGCACCTGCGCGGCAAGAGCTTCTACTACATCCTCCGCTACCCCGACGGCTCGGTGGACAAGCTGCTGGACGTGCCCAAGTACGACTTCAACTGGCAGAACACCTATCGCTTCGCTCAGCCGCGCTTCGTGCCCAAGGGCTCGCGCATGATCGGCGTGGCGGTCTACGACAACTCCGACAAGAACCCGGCCAACCCCGACCCGACCCGGACCGTGCGCTTCGGCGAGCAGACCTGGGACGAGATGATGATCGGCTACATGGACCTCGTCGAAGCGAGCGCGGCCGAGCGCGCCGCTTGGGAGGCCGAGCGCGCCCAGGAGAAGCCCGCCGTGGAGAAGAAGACCCAGCCGGCCCCCTCCAAGGAGGAGCCCAAGACGCGGTCCTTCAAGTGAGCGCGCGGCGGGTCCCCCTCCTGCTCTGCGGGCTGGCGCTGCTGAGCGGCTGCGCGAGCGAGCCCGCTCCCCAGCAGTCCCCGAGCGAGGCCAAGAGCGAGCAGCGCGCGTGCGCCGAGTCCTGCGCTTGCTGCCAGGGCGCGGGCTGCGGGGCGGACTGTGCCGGCTGCGGGGAGCCCCAGGCCGACGACTGCTGCGCGAGCGAGGCCGGGGAGGTCGCGGATTCGGTCGCCGAGGAGCCCGCCCGCGCGGGCCCCGCCTATGTAACGCGCGGGCCCTCGCCTCTCGATCCCGCCGCGTGCGGAGTCGGCGCAGCGGTGACCGACTTCGACTTCACCCCGCTCGGCGGCGCAGCCAGCTCGCTCCGCGGCTGGGCCAAGCAGGCGCCCGCCAGCGTGGTGCTCTTCACCTCCCTCGGCTGCCCGGTGACCAGGAACTACGCGCCACAGCTCGAGCAGCTGACCCAGGCTTGGCGGGCCAAGGGCGTGCAGGTCCTGGCGGTCGACCCCTCGGCCGTCGAGGAGGCGCCTGAGATCCTGGCCTGGGCCGAGCAGCAGGGCTGGACCTTCCCGGTCGCGCGCGACCCGGACTACGCCTTCTGCGACGCGCTGCACGCGCGGCGCACCGCGGACGTGTTCCTGCTCGACCGTGAGGGCGTGCTCCGCTACCGAGGCCCGATCGACGACCAATACGGGATCAACTACCGCCTCGAGGCGCCGCGGGTCCACCACCTCGACCAGGCGATCGCGGCCCTGCTAGCGGGTGAGCCGATCCAGGGCAGCGCGCTCGAGGCGCCAGGCTGCAAGATCACGCGCCTCAAGCTCGACTGAGGGGAGCCGAGGGTTCAAAGGCCGGCCCGGCTAGGGGATACTCCTCGGCGTGATCGTCGAGACCTTTCCCGTTGGCATGCTCCAGTGCAACTGCACGATCCTCGGTTGCGAGACGACCAAGGAAGCGATCGTGGTCGACCCAGGCGGCGAGGCCGAGCGGATCAAGGCCGCCGTCGAGGCCCGCGGGCTGAAGGTCGTCAAGATCGTGCACACCCACGCTCACTTCGACCACGTCGGGGCGACCCGCGAGGTGCAGGAGCAGTGGGACGGGGCCGAGACCCTCTTGCACGAGGGCGACGACTGGCTGATCGAGGGCTTCCGCGAGCAGCCCCTGATGGTCGGCATGATGTTCGACACCGGCCCCCCGCCCAGGATCGACACCGCCCTCGAGGGCGGCATGGAGCTGCGCTTCGGCGAGCAGTGCTCGCTCGTGCTCCACACCCCCGGCCACACGCCGGGCAGCTGCTGCTTCTCGCTCCGCACCCCCGAGGGCATGCTCCTGCTCTCGGGCGACACGCTCTTCAACATGGGCGTCGGGCGGACCGACTTCCCCCGTGGCAGCTACGAGCAGCTCCAGACCTCGATCCGCGACCAGCTCCTCGCCCTCGACGGGCGGACCCGCGTGATCCCCGGGCACGGCCCCGAGACCACGATCGAGAACGAGCGGCGCCTCAACCCCTTCCTCCAGTGAGCGCGTGAGCGGCGCCTCCTGGCGAGCGGCCCTCCGCCTCCGGCTCAAGGTCCTCCAGCGACGCTATGGCTCGCCCTTGGAGCTGGTCCTGTTGGCGGTGACCACCGGCCTCGCGCTGTGGCTGGGGCGCAAGCTGGCGCTGCGGCTGAGCGGGGAGTGGCCGGCGGCGGCCCTGAGCGCTCTGCTCCTCGCGGTCGCGCTCGGGCTGGTGGGCGCTGGCGAGCGCGCGCTCTACCGGCGGCGCGAGCTGACCTTGCTCCTGGCGGCCGGGCTGGGGCCCGCCCACCTGGTTCGCGTGCGCCTGGTCGAGCTGGCGTTGGTCCTGAGCCTGCTCGCGCTGCCCGCGCTCGCCCTGGCGAAGGGCCTCCTCGGCGCGACGCCCAGCGCCGCGCTCCTGTGGGCCGCGGCGCCGATCCTCGGCCTGGTCGGCAGCGGCTGGGCCCTCTCCGCCGGCTGGGCCTGGGCCGGGCTGCCGCCTGCGCTGCGCTCGCTCCTGCGCGGCGCGCTCTTCCTGGCGCTGCTCGCGGCGCCCCTGGCGCGGGACGCGCTGCTGGCCACCCTCGGACCCCCCGCCGGCCCGGGCGGAGCGCTCCTCGCGTTGGCCCGCGGCGAGCTCGCGCGCTCCCTGCCCTGGCTCGCGCTGCTCGCCTTCGTGCCCCTGGCGCTCGCGCTCGCTGGCCGCGGCTACGGGGCTCGCCTGGACGCCGCCGCGCCGCGGCCCTCGCGCACAGCGGGCGGCGGGCGCGCGCTCGCGGCTCTGACGGCGCCCCTCGGTCAGCAGGCCGGCGCGCTGGCTCGCCGCGACGCGACCCTGATCCTGCGGGGCGGCTTCTGGCGCGGAGCCCTGATCCTGCTCGCGCTGCCCCTGGCCGTGGCCCTGGTCCCCGCGATCGCGCGCGACCCCGAGACCAACGGCTGGCAGCTGCGCATGGCGGCGCTCTTGACGATCGGCGTCGCCTCGGCGGGGGCGGGCTTCCTGTTCGGCGTCGACTACCCCTTCAAGCGGCGCGCGCAGCTCCTGCTCGAGCGGACCCAGCCCCTCGCGCCGCGCCAGGTGCTCCGCTCGCGCTGGGCGCCGGCGGGGCTCTACGCCGCAGGCCTGGCCCTGGCCGCCGCCGCGCTCGTGGCGCAGGCCGAGCGCCCGGCGCTGGCGCGCGAAGCCTTCGCGGTCGGGCTGGGGGGCGTGCTCCTGGCGCTGATCGTGACCCACCACGCGGTGACCTTCGGCATGCACGGCGAAGCCGAGGCCCACCCCGCCGAGGCGACCGGCTACCCCTTCCACGGGGGCACCGTCGTCGTCCTGTTCGGGATCGCGCTCGCCCTGCACTGGGCCGCCGCGATCGCCTACCCGCTCCTGTGGCGGGGCTTCACGCTGATGGCGCTCAAGCGCTGGGAGCGGGCCGAGGTGCTGGCGGGGCACGGGAGCGCCGCGTGAGCGAGGGAGGGAGCCCGTGATCGAGGTCGAAGACGTGCGCAAGCGCTACGGCGAGGTCCAGGCGCTGCACGGCGTGACCCTCGCCGTCCAGCCGGGCGAGACCTTCGGCCTGCTCGGTCACAACGGGGCGGGCAAGTCGACCCTGGCCAAGATCCTCTGCGGGCTGCTCCGCCCCGACGACGGCAGCTGCCGCGTCGCCGGCGTCGACGTCGCCGCGGATCCGCTCGCCGCGCGGGCGCGCTTTGGCTACCTGCCCGAGGAGAGCGTGCTCTACGACGAGCTGAGCGCTCGCGAGCACCTGCACCTCTTCGCCGACCTGCGCGAGGTCCCTCGCGACGCGGCGCAGGAGCGGGCCGAGCGCCTGCTCGCCTTCCTCGACCTGAGCGCGGCGGCGGATCGCCCCGTGGGGGGCTACTCGCGCGGCATGCGGCGCAAGACAGCGATCGCGCTGGCGGTGATCGGTGACCCCGAGGTGATCCTCTTCGACGAGCCGACCGGCGGCCTCGACCCCGACGGCGCGCGCCGCTTCGCCGAGCTCCTGGCCGAGCTCAAGCGCCGCCAGAAGACGGTCATGATCCAGTCGCACATTCTCGGTCTGGTCGAGAAGCGCTGCGACCGGATCGGGATCCTCGACCACGGGGCGCTCCTCGCGCAGGGCACGCTGGCCGAGCTGCGGGAGCAAGCGGGCCTGCCCGAGGCGGACCTCGAGGACTGCTTCCTCGCCCTGACCGGGCAGGAGACCAAGGACGCCACCGGGCTCCTCGGTTGAGATCGCCGCAGGGGCGGCTTGCTTCTGCAAGCCCTTGCTGCGCAAACTCTTGAGGTTTTCCTGAGTCAATCGCGGCCGCGCCCTCGTCATGCGAGTGGAGGCGGCCACGGAGAGCAACGCAGCAGTGGTGAACGAACCCCTCCTCGTGCGCGCCGAGCGCGAGCGGCCACGTCTGGTCGCGATCGCGCAGCGTGTGCTCGGGGACGGGGCGCTAGCGGAGGACGTGGCCCAGGAGGTCTACGTCCGGCTGGCGAAGCTCCCAGAAGAGCCTCGTTCGCTGCCTGCCTGGCTACGGGCTGTCTGCTATCGGGTGGCGATCGACGTCCTGCGTCGGCGCCAGCGCGCGGAGCAGACCGGAGCGGAGATGGAGCGGGCCAGCATGGAGCCGACGCCGAGCGAGGCGGCCGAGGAGCGCGAGCGCGCTCAGCGGGCGCTGACGGCGCTGGCGGATCTGGACGATCCCTACCGCGCAGCGCTCCAGCAGCGCTTCTGCGAGGGGCGGACCTTCCGCCAGATCGCGGAGCGGATGGGCGCGCCCGAGCGGACGGTGCGGACCTGGGTCGGTCGAGGGCTGATGCGCCTGCGTCAGCGGTTGGGAGAAGGCTCGTGAGTGGGCGTTGCGAACAGGTTCAGCCGCTCCTGGGCGAATACCTGATGGGCGCGCTGGACTCCCCGCAGGAGGTCGCGATCACCGCGCACCTCGACGAATGCGTGGAGTGCGGGAAGGTGTTGGCCGAGGTGCAAGGGCTTGCGGATGCTCTGGTTGCGGCACCGACGTCGGAAAGGGATACTCATTCCATGGCGACTCAGGAAGGAACCTCTCCCCAATCTCAGGCGGGGCAGGACGTCGACATCGAGTTCGGCAAGTACCTGATCGGCCAGGGGGCCTTGACCCCCGAGCAAGTGCGCGAGGCCTACAAGCTCCTCGTGGGCTACCGCGAGCGGCTGCCCAACGTGAACCTCGCGCAGGTCCTCGCCCGCCACGGCATGGGCACCAAGGAGGACCTCCGCGACCACTACACCCGCTTCCGCGGCGCCTCCATGGGCGGCTCGGCCGTCGGGAGCGCGGTCGGCAGCGGCGTGGGGTCGGGCGTCGGCAGCGGGCTGGGCTCTGGGCTGGGGAGCTCCCCGGGCTCGGGCTTCGGCGGCTCGTCGGGCGGCTTCTTCCCCACGGGCGGGGCGGGCAGCGCGCCGGGCTCGGCCTTCGGGTCGGGCGTCGGCAGCGCGCCGGGGAGCGGCGTCGGCAGCGCGCCCGGGAGCGGCGTCGGCGACCAGGAGCGTTTCGGCTTCAAGACCGTCGACCTCGCGGGCGGCGGCCCAGGCGGCGGCTCGGCGATCCCGCCCACGATCGACCCCGACGCGGCGACCCTCGGCCCGGGCGCCTTCAACGCCGGGAGCGGCGTGGGCAGCGCGCCCGGCTCCGCCTTCGGCTCGGGCCAGGGTTCGGCCTTCGGCTCAGGGTTGGGGAGCGGGGCCTTCGGCAGCGGCTCGGCGATCCCCCCCACGATCGACCCCGACGCGGGCCCTGGCAGCGCCTTCGGCTCGGGCGTCGGGAGCGCGCCCGGCTCGGCCTTCGGCGGGAGCGGCCTGGGCGGCAGCGGCTTCGGCAGCGGCTCGGCGATTCCCCCCACGATCGACCCCGACGGGCCCGGCTCGGCCTTCGGCGGGAGCGGCCTGGGCGGCAGCGGCTTCGGCGGCGGGAGCAACATTCCCCCCACGATCGACCCCGACGGGCCCGGCTCGGCCTTCGGCTCGGCGATGGGCGGGAGCGGCTTCGGCAGCCACATGGGCTCGGGCTTCGGCAGCGGCTCGGCGATCCCCCCCACGATCGACCCCGACGGGGCGACCTTGGGCCCCGGCGCGCTGGGCTCCGCCATGGGCTCTGGCCCCGGGAGCGCCTTCGGCGGCGGCCCCGGCAGCGCCTTCGGCAGCAATATCCCCCCCACGATCGACCCCGACGGCCGCGGCCCCGGCGGCACGGCCTTCCAGGGCAGCGGCCCGGGCTCGGCCTTCGGGAGCGGCTTCGGCAGCGGACCCGGGAGCGCCTTCGGCATGGGACCCGGCACCGCCGGCTCGGCCTTCGGCAGCGGCCCAGGCGGCATGGCGGGGTCGGCCTTCGGCAGCGCGCCCGGCTCGGCGCTCGCGCCGGGTAAGCCCAAGATCGACCTCCCTGCCCCGGCCAAGGTCGTCCCCGCGAGCATCGAGGACGACGAGGACGAGGACGAGGACTACGACGAGTCGCTCGAGGACGACGTCTCGGTCGAGGAGGACGAGGACGAGGATCGTCCGCGCCGCCGTCGCCGCCGTCCGCGCGGCGTCGTGCCCCAGAAGAAGAAGGTCCCCATGGGCCCGCTGCTCGGCGTGGGCGGCGTGCTGGTCCTGGTCGCGGGCATGACCGTCTCGACGGTCCTCTCGAGCAAGGCGCGCGAGAAGCAGATCGCGAGCGCCCTCGACAAGGCCCAGAGCGGCGAGACCGAGGAGGCGCTCGCCGCCTTCGAGGAGATCGACCCCGACGTCATCGAGGACAACGCCGAGGTCAAGGCGAAGCTCGAGGCGCTCAAGAAGAAGAAGGCCGCCGAGGACGCGCGCCTCGAGGCGGCCAAGCTCCTCGCTGAGGCGCTCGCCACCAAGGACCTCCCCAAGCGAGAGGAGCTCTGCAGCAAGGCGATCGAGATCGACGAGCGCTTCGCGGAGGCCTACATCGAGCGGGCGCAGGTCCGCTTCCGCCTGGGCAAGCGCAAGGCGCTCCGCGGCGGGCTGCGCCAGCTCTCGCAGGTCGCGGGCCAGTGCGTGGCCGAGATCGACCAGGGCAAGGGCTTCCTGGAGAAGCTCGAGGAGAAGACCGACGAGGTCAACGAGACCCTGGCCCGCGCCAGCTACGTCAAGGCCGAGATCCTGCTGGAGGACCGGGGCAACCCGCGCAGCAAGGTGACGGCGATCCGCGAGCTGGGCACGGTCAAGAAGCTCGACCCCAAGGGCACCTGGGGCAAGCTGGCCCAGGGGCGCCTGGCCATGATCGGGCTCAAGTACCCCGAGGCCGTCCGGCACTACAACGAGGCCGTCAGCAAGTCGCCCAACCTGGCGCTGGCCTACCTGGCTCGCTCCGACGCCCACCGCAAGATGGGCGACTTCGCCAAGGGGCTGACCGACGCCAACAAGGCCAAGTCGATCGACTCGACCCTGGCCAGCGCCTACACCCTGAGCGCGATCTGCCGCTTCAAGGCCAACGACGACCGCGCCGGCGCTCGCAAGGACCTCGACACGGCGCTCAAGCTGGACCGGGCCCAGGTCGAGGCCCTGGCGCTGCGGGCCTACATTCAGCTCGAGCGCAACGCCGACGGAACCGTGGTCAAGGAGGACGAGGAGGCGCTCGGGAAGGCCAAGGAGGACGCGACCAAGGCGCTCGGGCTCGACAACGGCCAGCTCTACGCGCACCTCGCCATGGCGGAGATCCACCAGAAGGATCGCAACCTCCACATCGGCATTCAGCACGTCAACAAGGCGGTCGAGCTCAGCCACGAGAAGAACGCCGACGCGCTGATGCTCCGCGGCCGGATCCGCGTTCGCGACGGCAACGAGGACGGCGCGCTGCAGGACTTCCGCCGCGTGGTCGAGCTGGAGCCGACCAACGCCCGCGCCTTGGCCAACCAGGCTGCGCTCTTGATCCTCAAGAAGGACCTCGAGCAGGCGCGCCACCTCCTCGACCGCGCGATCGACGCCGACCGCAACCTGGCCGAGGTCTGGTTCAACCGCGGCTACTGCAACCTGAAGATGAAGCCGCGGCCCGCGCTGACCAAGGCGATCGACGACTTCAGCGAGGCGATCACGCTCGAGCCGAAGATGCCCAACGCCTACTACTTCCGCGGCGTGGCCTACTACGAGTCGCGCCGCTTCGAGGACTCGCTCAACGACTTCGAGCGCGCCGTCGAGCTGCGCGAGAAGAACGTCAACAACAAGACCATGTTCACGCCGGCCGACGTGCACTACGTGCGCGGGTTCTGCTTCATTGCGCGTGAGCAGTGGCAGAAGGCGATCGACGCCTTCGACCTCTTCCTCAAGTCGGCGCCTCCTGGGCACCGCGGCCTTGGTACCGCGCGCAACATGAAGGTCAAGGCCGAGAAGAAGCTGAAGGGCGAGTAGGGCCCTGAGCGACGAGGCAGAGGTCGGCGCCGCCGCAGCCGGACCGGACAAGCAGAAGCAGCGGCGTAAGCCCAAGGACCCCTTCGCGGACGACCCCTTCGCGGACGCCGAGGTGGAGGCCGCGCCCGCGGAGCTCTCGGAAGACCCCTTCGCGGACGTGAAGCCCAAGGCGAAGTCGGGAGGGTCGAAGTCGTCTTCCAAGTCGCCTTCGCGCTCGAAGTCGTCGTCGAAGTCGCAGAAGCGCAAGCCCAAGGACCCCTTCGCGGACGACCCCTTCGCGGACGCCGAGGTGGAGGCCGCGCCCGCGGAGCTCGAAGAGGACCCCTTCGCCGACGCGGAGCTCGAGGCGAAGTCCAAGGCCAGGTCCAAGACCGAGGCCAAGGAGTCTTCGCGTTCGAAGTCGTCGTCGAAGTCGAAGTCGAAGTCGAAGCAGCGCAAGCCGAAGGATCCCTTCGCGGACGACCCCTTCGCGGGCGCCGAGGCCGAGGTCGAGGTGGCTCCGGCGAAGCTGGAGAAGGACCCCTTTGCGGGGGTCACGGCAAAGGCTGAGCAGGCGAAGGCCGAGCCCGAGCAGGCGAAGGCCGAGAAGGCGAAGGCCGAGCCCGAGCAGGCGAAGGCCGAGCCCGAGCAGGCGAAGGCCGAGCAGGCGAAGGCCGAGAAGGCGAAGGCCGAGCCCGAG
>MDTG01205795.1_pt1 | contig 12891 bp, 14 predicted proteins | sample 811421 | NCBI WGS metagenome assembly MDTG01 (sample SAMN05326645, study PRJNA326480) | marine metagenome | isolation source: seawater | place: Pacific Ocean: South East | collected 2011
ATTAAAAATATTTTGATGAGATAAGATAATTCTATTTCTATACTTTAATCTTAAACACAACTCCTTAACAAGTCTCAATTGGTTATTTGAACTATTTATAGGATTATATTTATTATAAATGAATCTAAAAAAATGAATAAGATCTTTTGTTATAAGCACATTTTTATTAGCTGTTAATAAATTAGTTACCAAAGATGACCCTGATCTTGAGGTGCTTGTTCCAAAAATAAAATTTTTATTATTCATTTTTAACTAATAGATTTTTAAACTTATCCTTTTAATTTTCATTTATAATTTTTATTATTTTTTTAATGTTAGAGTTTTTGTTGGATTTAAAATGACAAATGTACTTATTTAGATAATCTTTATATTTATACTTATTAATTTTCAATAAATTTTTCTCTCTCTTTAATGAGAGAGTATTATCTATGTTACATACGGACGAGCCTAATTGCTTAGCTAAAAAATTAACCAAAAATGCATCATGAGAGTTATTTATTTCGTCAGACGTGTAAAAAATTATAGGTTTTTTATGAATCACCGCGAAGCTAAGAGCAGTACTACTATAATTAATAACAGCTAAAGACCTTGAAACAAATTCATTTGTTCTTTTAAAATTTATTATTTCTCTTTTGCCGAAGCAATTTTCTGAATTTTTATAATTTGATCTTGGATGTGCAGATATAATAATTCGTGTTTTTAACTTTTTTTCTAAAAATTTAAAAAATATTTTAAGAGATCTATAGAATTTTTCTGGAGTTACAAAAGGGGGAATACCTCTGTGAACGTATGCGTTGTGGTAAGGAAGGTATTGATCCAAATAAAGGATAAAGTTATCTTTCTTTATTTTTTTAAAATAATTTTTACTAGTTTCATAATCTAAACTATTTGCAAAAATTTGTTTAGTTTTTTTATTTATTTTATTATCAGAAATAATTCCTTCTTTACCAATACAAAATATGTAATCATAAAAAAAACTAACTTGTTTTTTTTTGATAGAAATCTTTAATTGAAATAATTTTTTAATATAATATAAAAATAAATTTTTATTAAAAAATAGGATTTTTAAGAAATACATTATTTTTAAAAAAAAACTTCTTTTAAAAGTGGGGTATAAGCTTGTTTGAAAATTTACTAATTTAATATTGTTTTCATTAATAATTCTCCTAAAAATATTTATTGTTTGAGAATTTGAGTTAGATACATCAAAAACACAATTTATTTCATTTTTTTTTAAAAAATTTTTAAAATTTTTAATTGAATTAACTTTTATTAATTTTTTTGTTTTTAAAAAATTCTTCTTTTCTTTCTGATAAAACTTTTTGTTGTATAAATTAGATAAATCTAAGTAATTTACTTTGAATTTCTTACTTAATTCATTAATTTGAAATCTCTGAAAATCTCTTTCAAAAAAGCCATTTCTTCCTAAAAATAAAATGTGTTGCATATAAATTTAAATTTTTTCATTTTTTTTGTAATTTTTTTTTGCTTTTTTTCTAAATAATTCTGGAATTGTCATTGGCGAAATACCTCCCGATCCAGTTCTTTTTAGAGTAATATTATGATTTCCAAAAAATTCACCTTTTTTTATTTCTTTTTTTGCTAATAAAAACTGTCTACATTTTAAAATATTTTTTTTTTCACTTTTTGATATAAATTTTTTTTCAATACCAATTAGTTTTTCAGTATTTCTTATCGAAAATGACATTTTTTTAAATTCTGAAGGTGTCAAGCTAGATTCATGGTCAGGTCCCTCTAATTTTTGGTTTAAAGTAAAGTGTTTTTCAATGATTTTTGCTCCTAGCGCTATCGCAGCTATTGGTGTTTCAATAGAAATAGTGTGATCAGAGTAACCAACATTTGTTTTAAAAGTTTTTCTCAAAACATTAATAGCTCTTAAATTTATATCTTTTAAAGGAGAGGGGTACTCTGTATTACAATGTAATAAAGTTATATCCTTTCTTCTTGCTCCAAACTTAATTAAAACGTCTAATGCTTGTTTAATTTCATTTAAATTACTCATACCTGTAGACAAAATAATCTTTTTATTAAAAGAACCTATTTTTTTTAAAAGATTGTAATTAGTAATTTCGCCAGAGGGAATTTTAATTCTTTTTAAACTAAGTTTAGGGATCATTTTTAAATCACTTTCATTAAAAAATGAGGCTGAAAACTCAATTTTAATCTTTTTACATAATTTACTTAATTTTAAAAAATCATTCTCTTTCAATTCTAATTTCTTCAACATTTCATATTGATTTTTAAACTTTGTATTTTTCTGATAATTTGCTTTAGAAGTACTTGTTAATGCTAAACTATCAGCTTTAAAAATTTGAAATTTAATTATATCCGCCCCCATTTTTTTTGCAGCAAATACAAGCTTTTTTGCTAAATTGAAACTCCCATTATGATTGACACCCGCTTCTGCTATTATTATTGATCTTTTCATAAATTTTTAATTAGATACCATCATTGTAATTAGTTCTGATTAAATTTAATTCTCTCATATAATTTTTGTAATCATCTGTGTCTATAAATTTTAAATTTGGATTTTTCGATAAATCTGTTGCACCCCAATTTTCAGGTTTTGTAGGATCACTTGACCTGGTATTAGTACCCGAATTATCTTTTTTAAAGTTTGTTAAAAGATTATTTAAATTTTTACTGCTTTCTATTATATCTAAACCTTTTCTAGTCATCTGTTCACTGCAATCAATTAATTCATAGTCTAACATTTTCAAATAATCTTTTAGCAAAAATTGTATTAATGCTATTTCCCATTCTTCCAAATTATTATTCCAATTTGAGATTCTATTTTTGGAAAAACCAAAAACCTTTTTATTGTTATACGCCGAAGTATTAACATGAAAATATTTTGAATTTAGTATTTTAGGCCAGTTTTTAACATTCATCATATTGTAGTCGTAATCAACGTTGACAAAATTACACAATTTTTTCACATTTTCTTCTGGAAATTTGTGAATGTTTTCAAACTTGATACTTAAGTATCTGCCGTCATTGTATTTTTTTTCGTATTTTATTTTATAATTGACTGCGTCAACCCAAAAAAAAATTATATCCAAATATTCGTAATTTTTTGCGCTAGTTAATTTTTTAAAAGAGGACAATACCGCTCTTGGATCTCTTATAACTTGATAAGCTTTATAATTATTGTTCATTTCTAATAAATTTTCAATATTCCTCCATTCAGTATTCGCGGACTCTCCAATAATTTCTTTCCCTGGATTTTCATTTAATAAAAAACTGTTTAAAGAATCAAGTACGTCCGAATAGTTATTTACATTTTTAAAATGATCAAAAATTTTTTGGAAGGGAAGTGTAATTCTATTTCTGTATTTTAATCTTAAACATAATTCCTTTATAATCAATAATTGCTTATCAGTATCGTTAACAGGATTATATTTGTTATAAATATACCTAAAAAAATGAATAAGATCATTTGTCATAATAACTCTCTTATTAATAGATAATAAATTACTTGCTAATGATAGACCTGATCTAGAGGTTCCCGTTCCAAAAATAAAACTTTTAGTATTCATTATTTTTTTATCGATCTAGCAGTTTTTAAATCATAAAAATTATCTATATCAATATTTTCCTTTTTAGAATTTAAAACTAATCCCTTTAATTTTTTAATATAAAAAGTTTTTTGTATTTTCAAATCTTTTGGGTTAATGATATAAAATGAGCCATTAGGTTCAAAACAATTTTTATTTTTTTTTTTAATATTTGATAGTTTATAATTTTTTTTATTCATTTTAAAAAAATTCGTAGAAGAATTAATATTTTTTATAGAGATAATAGAGTAATCTTTATTTTTAGAAAATAAATGCAGTCCATTTCTAATTGATTTTATTCGTCTAAAAGGAGAAGTAGGCTGTAAAAGTAATAAACAATTAACTTTTCCAAAATTTTTTTCAAACCAATTTAGTGCATGAAGAACCACTTTTTCAGTAGATATATTATCAGTAGATAGTTTTTTTGGACGCAACCAGGGAGCGAGTACTTGATTTTGTTTAGCAATTTTTAAAATTTTTTTACTATCTGTTGAAACTATAATATTTTTTTTATTAGTTATTTTTATAGCTGTATCTATAGTTTTTTGTATAAGACTTTTTTTTTTATTTTAAGAAGATTTTTATTTTTTAATCTCTTCGAATTCTTCCTAGCTGGAATTATTATTAAAATTTTTAAATTTTTCACTTGCATATTATGTATGAACAATGATCGTGAAAGCCTATCTTTTCAATCTTAACTTTTTTATTTTTAAAGAAGTAGTCGATAGCTTTTGTAGCACCAACTTCGACAGCATAATCATCTATCAAAATAATACTGTTATTCGACATCATTTTATAAAAATATTTCAGAGCAGCAATAGTCGGTTGATAAACATCCATGTCTAAATGTAATAATGCAATTTTAGTGTGTTTGTTTTTTTTTAAAAATTTAGGTATAGTTTTTTTTACGTCTCCTTTAATTAATTCAAAGTTAGAAAATTTTTTTTCACTTAATATTTTACTCAATTCACTATCGTTAATTCCTTTTCCTAGTTCTTTATTCCAAATTGAAATAAATTTTTTATCATCAATATTTTTTTGATTAGTAAATAGTCCAAAATCATCAAATCCAACTATTTTTCGAGAAGCGTTAGTTTCTAAAAGATATCTAAAAGAGGCAAACTGTAATAAAGAAATTCCTTTAAATACCCCGCACTCAATTATATCTCCCGGTATTGATAATATTTTTTTGTATATTTCATAGTGGGCTAAGAACTTACCATATCTGCTTACGTCGCTCTTTAGATGAAAAATATTTTCGCTTTCCCATATTTTTTTTTCTGTGACATTCTTTAAAGTATAATTTCCATTTTTTTTTATCATTGCTTATTTTTTCTTTCTATTTTTTTTATTGGATCATATTCCTGAAAGTTGCCAATTTCTGACCAATTCTCATAAATTGGAAAAACTATTGTTTTTTTTCCTTTTTTCATTATTATCTTAAAAAAGTCAGGCATATCTAATTTTTTTTTCTTTAAAGTTTTTATTGTTGTTGGACTGAGAACATAAACCCCAGCGTTAATAATTGAAGACTTCTGAACTGGCTTTTCTTCAAAATCCACAATCTGAATTCCTTTTGTTTTCACCACACCGTAAGGATTTTTTAAATTAAAAAATTTAACCGCCATTGTAGCCTGAGACGCATTTGTTTGATGGTAATCAATTAAATCACCGTAATTAATTTCTGTAAGAATGTCACCATTAACAACTACGAAAGGTTCGTTAGGTATTTTTTTTATTAAACTAAGAGCACCCGCAGTTCCCATTGGCTTGCTTTCATTTATATAATCTATTTCTACGTTAAAGTTTTTTCCGTCTTTAAAATAATCTTTTATCATATTGCCCAAATAGTGAGTAGAGATTAAAATTTTTGAAAATCCTTGACTAGATATGTTGTTGATTATGTGTTCTAATATTGGAGCTCCTGCAACTGTCAACATGGGTTTTGGACATTTCAAAGTATAAGGACGAAGTCTTTTACCAAAACCTCCAGCCATAACCACTACTAAATTTTTTCTTTTTTTTAAAAGTTTAAAATCACTTAATAAGTATAAACCTTTTACTTTAAATTTTTCATTTACCAGGGGAACTTGTAGTAAAGATTTTGATCTCATAAAATATTGAATAGTATTTTTGTTCATTGATGAAGTTACTACAAAAGGGTTTTTCTTTATTAGTGAAGTAATCTTATCCTCTAAAGTTAATCCTCTTAATAAACCTCTTCTGACATCTCCATCAGTTATAGTGCCAATTAAAGTATTATTTTTAGATACAACCAAACAAATTTGAAGACTTGATTTTGATAAACTCCTCACAGCCTCTTTAATTTTACTGATTGGTTTTATCAAACATTTTGACCATATATTTTTAGTAACTGAATTCATTTTTTAATCTTTATTTGTAGATTTCATTAAATTTAATTTTATTCAATTTTTCAATTATATTTTTTGTAGTATTTTTTTTCTGATAAGGATTAGTGAAATTAATTTTTTTTCTACCTTTTAATTTATATATCTTATTAAGCGTATTGAATACATTTTTTGCTTTTATGCTAAAAATACTTTTAGACATAATTCTGCCTTCTTGCCTTTCTCCAATATTGATTGTTGGAATTTTTGCAGATGGTGCCTCTATTATGCCACTCGAAGAATTACCAATTATACAATCAAAATTTTTTAAAAGCTGGTAATAGTTTTCTTGGCCAACAAATTTAAATAATTTTGAGTTTTTATTTTTTTTAACAAATTCTTTAATTTTTACAATTATATAATCACTGTCTACATCATGATTTGGGTAAGAAAAAACTAAAGAGGTATTTTTAACTTTTTTAAGGGAATTCAAAAGTTCATTGAAATCTTTTCTTCCTTTTTCAATATTTGCAGTCAAAGGATGGTAACTGATAAGAATTCTTTTTTTATTAAAATTAAAATTTAGGATATTATTCAAAAAATTATCATTTTTTTTAATTTTTGTTAAAGTTTCTACACTTAAAGACCCTACATTAAAAACATTTTTAGGATTCTCACCCATTTGGATAACTTTGGTTCTGTATTTATTTGTTGAGACGAAGTGGATATTAGATAGTTTTGTAATTGCATTTCTCGAACCATCGTCATACGATCCAAGAGTTGTTTCCCCACCATGTATATGGGCTAATCTAATTCTAAAAATATTTGCAACTATTGCAACGCACAATATTTCATGTCTATCGCCAGTAACTAAAATTAAGTCTGGCTTTATTTTTTTAAAAGTATTTGAAAACACTTTTAAATAATTACTCATATCTTTAATGATAGAAAATTTGTCATTTTTATTTAGTTTAACATTAATTTTATAATCTATCTTAATTTTATCTTTTTTAATATTTCTATAAGTAGAACCATACTTTGTAACTAAATGAGAGCCAGTAACTAAAACTTCCGTTTTAAATTTTTTAGAGGATTTCAATTTAATTATAAGTTCTTTTAAAATACCATATTCAGCTCTGCTACTAGAAATTATACAAATTTTTTTTTTTTTCATTTATATATTTTTTTTAATAATCGATCCCATCTGTAATATTGTGTTATTTTTAATTTTAATTGAATTTCTTAATATTGAACCGCTTCCAATAAAAGAGTTTTTTCCTATTTCTACATTTCCATTAATTGTAGACGAGGTCGAAACATGACAAAAATCTCCAACTAATACATCATGTTCTATTATAGCATTGGTATTTATTATGCAGTTTATTCCAATCTTTGTATCGGAATTAATTTTAACTCCGTGAGCTATAAGAGAGCCTCTACCGATTTTGCTGTATGGCGATATTGTTGAGTAGGGTGAAATAATTTTTGGAAATTCAAAGCCTAAATTTAGAGCTTTTAAATATAATTTTTTTCTCAACTCGTGACTTTTAATTTGTCCAACAGCTAAAAAAGCAAATTTTACACTACTTCTAATCTCTTTTAAGACCTTATCATTCCCTAAAATTTCATAATTAAAAATTTTAGATCCTTTTTCTTTCTTATCATCAACTAATCCTATAATTTCATACTTATCTTCGGCATTAATAATATCGATGCAAGATTTTGAGTGGCCACCAGCCCCGATTAGAATAATTTTTTTCTTCATTTTATAAATTTTGAACCACTAGGTAGATTAATGACTCTGTTGTATATTTCTTCAGCATTTTTTAGATTCATCATTGGATTTTTTTTAAAATGTTTTAACAAATGTAAAGGCTTCCAAATTGGTCTTGTAAAAATATTTTCATTATTAGTTAAAGCGAGTATTTTATTTTTTTTAGAATAATACTTTTTCTTTAATATAAGTGCCTGAAGCCAATAATTACTCTTAGATTTTTTTGGCTCTTTAAGAATTTTAGCTTGCTCAAAATTTTTAAAATTTTTTTCATATTTTTTATATAAATTTCTTTTTTTTTTTAAAAATTTTTTTAGCTTTTCTAGTTGACCTAACCCTAAAGCTGCATTAATTGCAGGCATTTTATAATTATATCCAGGCTCACTATGAATGTACTCCCATTTGTGAAATTTTTTTGCACCATTGGATAATAAATTCGCATATTCATATAATTTTTTATTATTTGTGAGTAATGCGCCACCACCACCTGTAGTAATCGTTTTATTTCCATTAAAGCTAAGAATTCCTATGTCTGAAAAAGTGCCCAAGTGTCTTTTTTTGTAATAACTTCCAATACATTCAGCGGCATCTTCTATTACTGGAATTTTAAATTTTTTTGAAATTTTTAAAATATTATCAATTTTAGCTGGATGACCAAAAACATGAACAACTATTAAAGCAGTAATTCTCTTGTTAGTTTTCTTATTAATTAAGTAATTATTTTTTCTTTTTGTGGTTTTTTTTAAATATGTTTCCAGTTTAATAGGGTCTATTCCAAAACTATCAGTCTCTGAGTCAACAAAATGAGGAGTTGCACCAGCCATTTCGATAGCATTAGCGGTTCCAGCAAAAGTTATACTAGGCACTAAAACTTCGTCATTATTTTTTACACCAAGAATTTTAAGACACAAATGTAATGCAGCAGTTCCATTAATTAAACTTAATACATATTTTGAATTAGTTAATTTTTTAATTTTTTTTTCAAACAATTTTACTAACTCACCCGCTGTCGAAACAAATGTACTTTTAACACATCTATTTAAATATTTTATTTCTTTTTTATCAAAACTTGGTTCGTGTAAGAAAGCTTTATTATCTTTTTTTTTTAAATTTAAAGTTTTTTTTATTCTAAAAAGGACATCTTTTTCTAAGCTATAAGGTATCATCTATTTATCTTAAAATTTCCATATTTATTTTTATTTGTGTAAGTGTCCTCAAATTGTTTTTTATTTACACATTCAATTATTTCATCGACACCGTCACTCACAGATACCATTTTGTGATCGATAAATTTATTTATCTTATTAAAATTGATTTTATAATCACGTTTATCTGGACCGTCGCCAGTGTATTTTATAATACATTTCTTTTTCATCTTTTTGGAAATTAGTTCTACAATTTGTCTTTTCGTAAAATTATTTTCGTTTGAACCTACGTTGAAAACTTGATTTCTTAATGTATCATCTTCTAAGTTTAAAAGTTTAAATAGAACAGTTGCAAAATCATTTACATGACAGTACGGTCTCCAAGTATCCGGATCGTAAACATCAATTTGATTATTTTTAATTAAATCATTTGTAAACTGATTAATTGTAAGATCAAACCTCATTCTTGGAGATAATCCAAAAGCCGTAGCGAACCTTAAAATAATAGGTGAAAAATCGAAATCTTTATTGTTATCTAAAATAAATTTTTCTATATCTACTTTTGTTTTAGCATAAATTGATAGAGGATTTAATGAAAAGCTCTCATCAACTAATTCATCATTATTCGTTAATCCGTAATTTGAACAGGTAGATATAAATATTACTTTTTTCAAATTCTTATTTTTGAAAAAATTTAAACATGATTTAATACCATTGTAATTTATTTCCACAGTTTCCTTAGGATATTTTTTGGATAAAGGATCACCAACAATACCTGCTAAAATAATCACGTCTGAAATATCTATGATTGATTCTTGTATGTCTTCTAAATTACACAGGTCTCCATTAATGAAATTAAAATTTTTATTTTTTTTTAAATTCCTTATTGAAAATTCATTGTCATATAATAGTTTATCTAAAACTCTAACGCCTAAACCTAAGGACAAAAAATATTTTGCTACAACGGCACCAATATATCCGCCTCCTCCTATAAGTAATATTTTTTTCATTTATTTTTTTTTAATTTCTGCTTTAAGACTTTCGTATTCTTTTGAAATTTTATTTAAATATTTTATTGTTAATTTAGTCTTTTCAGCAAAACCTTTTGGAGTGAGATAATAAACATAATTTAATTTTTTTGGATTTTTTTTAAAATTTGCAAATTTTATCAAACCCTTTTTTTTTAAAGCATTTAAAATGTAATTAAATTTGCCCAGGCTAAATCCTAAGTTTTTTGCAAGTTCTCTTTGTGTTTTCGATGGATTACTATCGATATTTCTTAATACTTTTAAAAAATCGTTACTTTTCATTTCATATATGTGTTGTTCAATAAATGAACATAGTGTAATACTATTTCTAAATCAATACAATAGTTTTGAAATTTATAAATAAGATTGGTGAGCAAAAATATGAAATTCATTAGAACGCATGACCATATTTATTTGACTGAGAATAGGTATAAAAAACCTAAAGAAATGTTTAAATTTATCGAGAAAAAAGCTTTTAAAAAAGAAAATCACAAAAAAAAATTGATTTGTGATTTTGGTTGTGCGGCTGGCGAGTTTCTTTATTACCTCAAAAAAAAAAGACCTAGCAATGAATATTATGGTGCCGATATAAAACAAGATTTACTAAATAAAGCAAAAAAATTTTTGCCAACTGTTAAATTTTTAAAAAAATCAGTTTTAAAAAAAAAATCATTTCCGAAAAAAAGTTTTCATAAAAGTTTTTTGTGCGGTGTTCATCCAATATTTGATCAATTTGAAAAATGTTTTTCTAATTTAATTTATTGGACAAAAAGTGCTGGTGAAATATTTATTTTCGATATGTTTAATCAATATCCAGTTGATGTACTAATAAAATATCGTAATTCTTCAGACTATAATAAACAAAAGGATTATGAAAGTGGATGGAATAATTTTTCTAGAGAGTCTGTCTCAATATTTTTAAATAAACAGCGAAGAGTAAAAAATTTTTCATTTTACGAATTTGAGATGCCTTTTGACTTAAAGAGACAAAAAGACCCCGTAAGAAGTTGGACAATTAAATCTAAGAATAAAAGACTTATGATAAATGGTTTGAACATAATTCAACCTCAAACATTACTAATTATTAAATTAAGGAAATAACTTATGGGATTCGCAGTAATGTTTCATCATTTTCATGACCGATTACATTCAAAGTCCCAAGGTTCCATTTCCACCAAACAATTTCATTTAATACTCAAACTTTTAAAAAAAAAATATAATTTACTAAACGCTGATAAATTTTTTGAAAGAATTTTGAACAAAACTATTAAAAAAGATGACGTTTGTTTAACTTTTGATGATTGTTTAAAGTGTCAATTTGATGTCGCTTTACCTGTATTAAAAAAAAATAATATATCTGCCTTTTTTTTTATTTACAGTAGCATTTTTGACAAAACACCAAATTATTTAGAAATTTTTAGAGATTTTAGGCATACAAAGTTTAAAAGTGTTGAAATTTTTTATAAAGAATTTTTTAAACTTTTCCAGAAAAAATTTAACAAAAAAAAAAAAGGTTTAGATAAAAAATTTAAAAAAAACTATCTAGCAAAATATAAGTTTTATAGTTTGAATGATAGAAAATTTAGATTTTGTAGAGATAAGATTATTTCAAAAAAAAATTATGAAGAAATTATGGTAGATATGATGAAAAGCAAGAATTATGATTATAAAAAAAAAAGAAGTAAATTGTTTATGTCAATAAGAGATTTGAAACATTTAAAATTGAATAAACATTTGATAGGGCTTCACTCAAATTCACATCCAGTTGATATATATAGTTTGTCTTATAAAAAACAGTATTTAGATTATAAAAAGAATTTAAGCTTTTTAAAAAAACACTTAAATATGAGACCTAAATCAATGTCTCATCCTTTTGGAAGATATAATAAGAATTCTTTAAAAGTGTTAAAAAAATTAGGTATTAAAATTGGTTTTTTATCTTCTCCGGTTTTGACAACTAAATCTAATTTAGAGATAGGAAGAGTTGATCACAATTCATTTATTAAAAATTAATATGAAAGTAACAATTTTTACAAGCAATAGTTTAAGACATAAAAATCTAATAAATTCCATATCGAGATTTTGTAGTGATTGTTATGCGATAATTGAGACTAAAACATTATTTCCAGGTCAAGTAGATGATTTCTTTAAGAAAACGAAATCTAATCATAAATATTTTAAAGAGGTAGAAAATTCTGAAAAATTTTTTTTTAAAGATAATAAATTTATAAATAAAAATGTTCGAACTAAAATTATTAAACAAGGTGATCTAAATTTGCTTAAAGGAAACGATCTAAAAGAAGCCTTAAACTCTGATCTATTTATAGTGTTTGGATCAAGTTATATTAAAGGTTGGTTAATTAAATTTTTGATGAAAAAAAAAACAATAAATATTCATATGGGGCTATCTCCATTTTATAGAGGTTCATCATGTAATTTCTGGGCTATGTACGATAACAACCCAAGTTATGTTGGGGCAACTATTCATTATTTGTCTAAAGGTTTAGATACTGGAAAAATTATTTCACATTGTCTTCCGAACTATAAAGAAAAAAATTTTTTTCGTTATACAATGAGTTCAGTAAAATCAGCCCATGATTGTTTAAGATATTTAATTTATTCAAAGAAGTTATTTAAGATAAAATCAAAAAAACAAGATAAATTTTACCAGATTAGATACTCTAAGAAAAATGAATTTAATGATAAAATACTAAAAAAATTTTTCAAAATCAACAAGGCTAATATAAAAAAAGAAAAAAAAGGAGTTAACTCTCATTTGAACAAACAACTTGTTAATCCTTTTTACTATAACAAAAAAGAGCTTTAACCTTTGTTTTTAAACTATATTAATAGTTGTATAATTTTAAAATTTTGATACTGTTCAAATATTGAACAAAATGCTTAATAATAAAACAATTTTAATAACTGGTGGGACCGGTTCTTTCGGTAAGGAATTTATAAAACAAACTCTTAAAAATTATAAACCAAAAAAGATAATTATCTTTAGTAGAGATGAAT
>MDTG01373484.1_pt1 | contig 12891 bp, 15 predicted proteins | sample 811421 | NCBI WGS metagenome assembly MDTG01 (sample SAMN05326645, study PRJNA326480) | marine metagenome | isolation source: seawater | place: Pacific Ocean: South East | collected 2011
AACAACGCCGTTAGAAACAACGCCGTTAGAAACAACGCCGTTAGAAACAACGCCGTTAGAAACAACGCCGTTAGAAACAACACAGGTTGAAAGTGCCCCAAAAATACGGACGATGACAACGGTACGCCCGCTCGTGACGGATGATGCCGCACCTGACACCACCCAGGGTGACGAGCTGTTGCCATCACCAGATGAGAAATCATCATGAGTGCGCTTATTCAGCAATTAGCAAGTGATATTGACGGGTTGGATTTTGACAAGCCTATCCGCCTGTCGGGTTGCGTTAGTCGGTTTGACGGCCATATTATTGAATGCGACGGTTTTCCGGCAACGATTGGCACGCTTTGTCAGGTTGATACCCAGAAGGGCGAAACAACCAATGCTGAAGTGATCGGTTTTCGAGATAATAACAATCTTTTATCGGTTCATGACCACAATGCACAAATCAGCGTTGGCGCCAAAGTTACTGTGAGCGATGACGGCCATTCGATTAAGGTGGGGCCAGAGTTGCTTGGCCGCGCGATTGACGCGCTTGGCCATGCGCTTGATGACGGGCGGCCAATGCATCTTGTTGATAGCTGGCCTTTGAATGGTAAAAAAACTAACCCGCTGGCGCGTCGTCCAGTCGATAAGCATTTCGATGTTGGCGTTCGCGTGATTAACAGTCTTTTAACTGTTGGTAGAGGCCAGCGTGTTGGCATCATCGCCGGATCGGGTGTTGGTAAATCAGTTCTTTTGGGGATGATGACGCGGTTTACCGAGGCTGATATTGTTGTTGTTGGCCTGATTGGTGAGCGTGCGCGAGAAGTGGCAAGCTTTGCCGCTGAAGTTCTGAACGGTGCATCCCGCGACCGGACGGTGATTGTAGCGGAACCGGCTGACCGTTCGCCATTATTGCGGATACGCGGGGCAAATCGGGCAACTGCCATTGCCGAATATTTCCGGTCAAAGGGTAAAAATGTCCTTTTAATTATGGATTCACTAACTCGTGTTGCGCATGCGCGTCGTGAAATTGGGCTTGCGCTTGGTGAGCAGCCAACCTCAAAAGGCTATCCACCATCCGTTGTGTCGATGATACCGGCTTTGGTTGAGCGAACCGGCACTGGAATTGGCAATGAAGGGTCGATCACCGGTTTCTATACGGTTTTGGCGGACGGCGATGATGCGAATGATCCGGTGGTTGATACCGCCCGCGCCATTCTTGATGGTCATATTTTGTTGTCGCGTGAACAAACACAAATGGGGATTTATCCGGCGGTGGATGTGCCATCTTCGGTTAGTCGGGTGATGAATGACATTGCTGACTCAACACAGATTCAAGCTGCGCAATATTTCCGGCGACTGGTCTCACTCTATATGGAAAACCGCGATTTAATCTTGATGGGTGGCTATGCCCCTGGACAGGATCAAGACCTTGATCTTGCTGTCGAGCTGTGGCCAAGATTAATGGCACATATTCAACAGCCCTTTGATCAAAGAGCATCCTATGCCGATAGTTTGAGAGCGTTGACCGATCTTTTTAACTTGCAGGCTGGGCCATGAGCCGTCGCGCCTCAATTTTTGACCGGCTTGCGCTAAAAGAGCGCGTTGCGATTAATCAGCAAATGAAAAGCCTAGGTGCCTTGTCAAATGAGTTTCGGCAGATTGATGAGATGCGCCAGAAGCTTGACGAAATGGCGCGTGATCAAGCGCCCAGTGATGGTTTGCAGAATGCAGGGTCACTTCGGGCAGCGGCGCAGTTAAATTTCCAGATTCGTGTTCAGCTTGAAACGGCAAGCAACCGGTCGGAACATCTTGCCGAAGAATTACGGCATATGCGGCAAAGAATTGCTCAATCCGATCGTCGCCGTGAAAAATCGACCAATAAGGCTGATGCACTTCGGGCAAAGGCGCGAAATGATCGTGATGCAAAGCGTGAAGATGATGACGCATCGCGTCGGCGTAACCAGCCGCGTTAAAAGAAAGCTGTTAAAAAATCCAATCGGGGCATCAGAAATGGCATTCGAATTGCATCATCGGTGCGATGAGTTTTATCCAATCGCGATAAGTGGGCTTTTTACGAATGTCAGAAATTTTGTCTAAATCAATGCATATTCCGGGCGCTGGCACCTCACCATTGGCAGTGGCGAAGGCTGAAACTAATGGCGATGAGTTGCTGTTTGCGGCTCTTTTTGGCGGTGCAACAGGCGATATAGCTGCCGATGATGATAGCGGTGAAGCTACGGTCTTTGCGGTGCAGACAACCGAACAAGAAAACCCTGAAAATCCGCTACAAGGTTCATGGCTTGTGATGATGTCTACGCTGCAGGCGGCCAAAGGTTTTGATCAAAAACAAGCTGGCAAGGCAAATGATGCAGCATCAGAAAATAGCGAAGCGTCAAGCGCGGGTGAAAATGGCGATGCCTTGGCAGATATAATTGCAGCCGTTCCATTTGGGGCCCATGTCGATCCGGTAAATGGTGATGTGGCAAAGGGCGCAATTGCTGATCCATTAAAAGGTACAAACGCAACCCGCGCAAATATGGCCCTTGAAGATGGTGAAATATCGGGTCAAGTCACGGCCAAACTGCCAAAACTTGGCCTTGGCCCAATGCAAGGCCCTAGGGCGCAGACAACGCCATCTGGAACATTTATAGGGCCGATGCCTGCCTCGTTAGCTGATACTAAAATGGCGACCAATATTGCCAACCTTCGCGCAATTCGCGCTGCTAATCTCGAACAACGTAATGCCGAAATCAACGCCAAACTTTCTGGTGATGATGCTAACGATTTTATTGGAAAATCAGATAGAGCCGTCACCATAGCGGCGAACTTGAAACAGACTTTTATGTCAGATAGTTCGATGGCGATGGGTGACAAGATGCTGGCGCGTGCAACTGCTGGCCCTGATATGGCGCGGCCAAGCCAGGCTTCGGCAACCTCGGTTGATAGCGCATCTGGCGCTAGTGGACAGTCTTTGAATAATCAAACTGGCGGCCAGACTGGTGGACAAACTGGTGGGCAGGCTGGCGGGCAATCAGGTGGACAAGCTGGCGCTGTGTCAGGCGGCGGCTTGTTGAATAATTTGAACATGCTGCAAACCCTTGACATGGCAAAAAATAATTGGACCGAGATGTTGCTTCAGCGCGTGCAAAAGGGACTTTCTGGTGGCAAAGATCAGCTGGATTTCCAGTTAAACCCGCGCAACCTTGGCAAAATGCAGATCAGCCTTGTGATTCGGAATGACCGTACAAACATCCAGATTCAAACTGAAACATCTGCTGCGGCATCAATGTTAAGCGATTCTGAAGCGCGGTTGTCACAAATGTTGGAAGCCTCTGGCCTTCGCCTTGGCAATCTCAATTCAGGCCAATCGCAAGGGTTTGGCGGCAATATGTCGGGTGGTCATGCCGACCAGCAAAATCAAACTGAAACATCTGGCAAGACAATTGCTGACAAGGCAGATGATGATGATGGCGGTAACAGCGTAGATGCAATTACAGAGCGATCAGAAAATCTGATAAATATTCAAGCCTAGTACAGTTGTAATTACTAATGTATTAGTTAGAGACGTCCATTGGAGGATGAGTCTATGGCAGATGACGAAAATAACCAGCCAAAAAAGAGTAGTGGAATTTTAAAGATTCTAGGATTTGTCTTTGGCGGCCTGTTTCTAGTTGGCGCAGGTCTTGGTGCCGGATTTTTCATGTTTGGAAGCAACCAACCAGATCCATCAGAAGAGATTGAACAGATCATCGAGCGTAAAATGGTGGAAGCGGATGAAAAGAAAGCCGCTGATGAAAAAGCTGCTGAGGCAGAAAGCAAGGTTGCCAAGGAAACCCCTGAAATTAAAACCTTTATGACGACCTATTTCGAATTTCCGGGTACCTTTACGACAAACCTGATGAATTCACGTAAATTCCTGCAGGTCGGTCTTGGTGTTTCGACACAATATGACGACAAGGTCATGGCGAATGTCGAGGCACATCAATTGGGGCTTCGTTCGGAAATCCTGAATACGATTAGTGAGTTTTCTGAGGCTGATATTCAAGGCAAAGCTGGGCGTGAAAAGCTGGCAAAGGCACTGACCGAAAGCATCAATCAAAAACTGATTGCGCTAGAGGATTTTGGTGGCGTACAGGAAGTTCATTTTACGTCATTTGTGCTGCAATAGATTTGTCACGGTAACGTTTAAGGTCGGTTAGATCATGTCGTCACGGAAATTATCAAGCGAAGAAGTTGATGCGCTTATGGACGGGCTGAAAAGCTCGGCCCATGACGTGAATGCTGATGTTTCTGGATCTAGCGACGTGCGCGCTTTCCAGTTCGGTCAGGACGATCTGTCTTTGATGGGTGACTATTATGCGTTGCGGCTGATCAATGAACGTTTTGCCCGTATCGCCCGCGGAGTGTTTTTGCCGATGTTGCGTGTCCAGCCGCGTATTTCGCCGTTTCCGCCCGAGGTCAAAACCTTCGACGAATATTGTGACAGCATCGATGGCTTTATGAATTTGAATATTTCGCGGATGGAAGAGTTGCGCGGACCAATGTTGATGACATTGCGGCCAAAATTTATCTCGACTCTAACTGCGTCTTATTATGGCGGGTCAATTATCCAGCCAGATCAGAAGAGAAATGAATTTACCAGTACCGAAGAACGCGTGATTGAAATCATTCATCGAGGTCTTAGCAGTTCGCTCGCTGATGCTTGGTCAGATCTGATGCAAATCACCTTTGCCCAGCCTAGCCGGGAGGTAAATCCTCAATTTGCATCCTTTGTTGATGGCAGCGAGCTGGTAATCATCTGTTCCTTTTTGATCCAGCTTCCCAATGCCGAGGCGGTCAATCTCGAAGTCGTCTATCCTCTGCAAACATTAAAGCCGATTGCATCACAATTGCGGTCACGCGTGCAGTCAGATAGCGGGGATGATGATGTGACTTGGCGCGAAAAGATGGAACGGGCGATTCTGAATATTCAGTTGAATATTACAGCACTTCTTGGTGAGCCAGTTATGTCGATGGGTCAGTTAATCCGCCTGAAATCAGGCGATGTTGTTCCCATTCAGATTAATGACGGTATTGAGGTGCGGGTTGAAGATAACCCTATCTTCCTTGCTGAAATTGGTGAAGTGTCGGGACAGGTGGCGGTAAGCTTGTCACGGCGGATTTAGATAATTTACATGTGAAGGCCGGTGAACCGGCAAAAAGAAGGAAAAAGCACGATGGCAGATGAATCTGAAAATCAGGAAGCCGAATCCGTAGCCGCACCAAACGCCGCTGAGGGGGGTACCAGTGCTCCGTCAAAAGTGACGGCTGAAAACCTACGTGTCCTTGAAAATGTTGAAGTTCAGATGACGGTTGAGGTGGGAAATACCGAAATCAAGATTCGTGATTTGCTGCGCCTGAATGAAGGGGCGGTGATCGAGCTTGACCGCCTTGCCGGTGATCCGTTGGATATTCTAGTCAATGGAACAATGATCGCCAAGGGTGAAATTGTCATGGTTGGCGAGCGATTTGGTGTGCGCTTTACCGAGATTGTTGACCCTGAAAAGCGGGTAGAAAATCTCTAGGCGGGGTTTATCTGGGCTCGCCATGCGTGTCATTCATTTGACAAACGGCATATTGGCTAGTTGCTGTTGCCGATAGAGAGCCTAGAAAACATCTTAGAAAATACAATCTATTCAGTTATTTAATCTTTATTTACGAAGCTGTCTTCTGTTCTGGCACATTTCTTGCCTTTTTCCGTAACTAGGATCGTCCTGACGGAGGTTGGCAATGTATACGAATATCATCGGCACACAACAAATTGTGATTACCGCCGCTTTTCTTGGCGTGATGATCCTGATGTTAATTATCCTTCGTAGAAAAAGCACAGTTATTCGTGCTAGCATGAAAGCCGGAAAACGTGTTTCTGTCGTTGAAGATACAGCCGTTAGCCCAACCGAAAGATTGCGGCTGATCAAGGTTGATGCCCAAGAATTTATCATGGTATCGGCCAAAGGCCATGCACCAAGCCTGGTGCCTTTGGCAGTTTCAGATACTGGATTAAATTCGCAGAAAATTCAGAGAAATGCCAGCACGAGTGAGCATAAAGCGTTAGCTGCTGCGGTTCCTGACGCGATGCAGGCGCATGCCACAGCCAAGTCATTTGCTATAAGCGACGCGCCAAATGCCGCCAGCCAAATCAATACAACGCCATCAGATGATCAGCAGCAGGCCTTCGCCAAGACTTTTCAAAGTTGGAGGCAGCAAAATGCAGCACGCTAGCCTGATACCCACCGGCCTTCGCATAGCAGTTGCCGTAATTACTATTTTGGGGGTTGATGCAGGCTTTGCTGGTCAAGCGATGGCGCAGGAAGCCGTGGGCAGTCTTGCCAGTAATATGGCCGGATTTGGGGCTGGTCTGCCAGCCCTAATTTCCAATAATGGCGCCGATGGCAGCACATCCTATTCACTGTCTTTACAGATTTTGGCCTTGATGACGGCAATAACGGTTTTGCCTTCACTTGTGCTTGGCATGACATCTTTTACTCGGATTATCATTGTGTTGTCGATTTTGCGGCAAGCAATGGGAACCCAGCAAACCCCGCCCAATCAGGTGTTGATTGCGATTGCGCTATTTTTAACTTTTTTCATTATGTCGCCAACGTTGACAACGATTTATGACACCGCCGCCGAGCCTTATCTAAATGGCCGTGTTAGCGCAGAATCTGCGCTATCTTCTGCAAGCGGTGATATGAAAAAATTTATGGTCATCAATACGCGTAAAGATGATTTGAATATGTTTATGGATCTGGCTGAAAAAGGCGCGGTGGAAACGCCCGAAGATGTGCCTTTGACCGTGTTATTGCCAGCCTTCATTACGTCTGAATTGAAAACCGCCTTTCAGATTGGTTTTCTGCTGTTCTTGCCATTTTTGGTGATCGATATGGTGGTGGCCTCGGTGTTGATGTCCCTTGGCATGATGATGCTTAGCCCAATGCTCGTGGCACTTCCATTTAAGTTGCTTTTATTCGTTCTGGTCGATGGCTGGAGCATGACGGTTGGATCGCTTGTTGCGACCTATGCTGTTTAACCCTGATGGGATGGAAGGACGCTGATTATGGGCTTTGATATGAATGTCGAATTTTTGCGGATGGCATTCTGGCAGATTGTTATGGTGGCGGGCCCGGTTTTGCTAGTGGCGCTTGGGATCGGTTTGTTTATAGGCATTATTCAGGCGGCAACATCGATCAATGAGCAAACCCTTAGTTTTGTGCCAAAGCTTTTTGTCGTTTTGATAACATTTGGTCTGCTGGCCAATCTGATGATGGTTCAGCTATCGGATTATTTCTATTTCATCTTCGAACAGGTTGCACAGGTAGGCTAGGCTGATGGGTGATGCGGCAATATCAAATTTAGGTGGTGTTGGGGCACTCCCCGGGCTAGACCTGCAATTTGTAATGGAACTTCTTGCCGGGTTATTTCTGGCAAGTTTGCGTATCGGTGCGTTTTTGATTTCGTCACCTTTTTTTGGCGGCAGCTCGGTGCCGTTGCAAGTCCGCATCATCATGGCGGTGCTTCTTGGCGTTGCCGTGGTGAATAATGTGACTGTTCCTGACTGGCAAAGTTTCACCGCCTTGACTGGTATTCAAGTGATCATGACGGAACTTGCCATTGGCATTGGCTCAGGGCTGATCCTAACCATCTGGTTTTCGGCAGTGCTTCTTGCCGGTGAAAAGATTGCGAGTTCGGCCGGTCTTGGTTTTGCAGCACAGATTGACCCTGACTCAGGTGGTCAGACACCTGTTGTCAGTAAAACATTTTCGTTGTTTTTGACCGTAATTTTCCTGTCATGGAACGGGCATTTGTTGGTTTTACGGGCCGTTGCCGACTCATATGAATATCTGCCCGTTGGCGTGATGCCATCCTTTCCCCTATTGATACAAGGTGGGATCGCAGCAGCTGGATCAATGTTTCTAGCGGCAACCATTATCATGCTTCCAATCACCGCCTTTTTGCTCGCAATCAATCTTGTCATTGGCGTGATTACGCGATCAGCTCCACAATTGAACCTGTTTTCATTTGGTTTTCCAATCAGCATGCTTGGTATTTTTGTTTTGCTATATCTCTGGGTCGATGTGCTTGGTGGTGCGATGGATGATCTGTCGCATGCTGCCATCGAAAATGTTCAATCTGTTCTTGGAGCAATAAGCAATGGCTGAAGAAGGTGAGAGCAGCCAAGAAAAGACTGAGGATCCCTCCCAACGAAAAATCGAAAAGTCGGCGGAAGACGGCAAGGTATTAACTTCCAAAGACATGTTTGTCTTCACTGGTCTTTTTGGCGGATTGTTGATGATGTTTGCCGTGCCCGGGATTATTGAACCGGCACTTGGCAGCTGGGGCGCATTGCTAAGCCTTGAACGCGGCGCCGATCTTGATGCACTTATTGGCCAGCGTATCACTGAAGGTGTTAAAATGATCCTGATTGCAGGAGCCGTTGTTGGTCTGCCATTAATGATTCTGGTTGTTCTGACACAGGCAGCGGTTGCGGGGAGTTTGAATTTCGCGCCAAAAGCCATGTCTTTTAAGGGTAACAGGATCAACCCGCTAAAAGGGTTGGCGCGGATGGTGTCGATGAAGGCCCTTGTCGAGCTTGGAAAAGCATCGCTGAAGGTTCTTCTTCTTTTTGGTGTTGCCATTGGCATTCTTTACGTTCAGGCGCCCAAAATTCTGCAATTGCCATTCCGTTCTCTTGGCGAGGCGGTGGCAACGGCTGGAAGCATGTTTCCGGCCGTTCTTGGCGGGCTATTGCTGATGCTGGCGGTAATTGCCCTTCTTGATTTCTTGTGGCAGCGCCATACGCATGTCAAATCGTTGAAAATGTCTAAGCAGGATCAAAAAGACGAATATAAACAGACTGAAGGTTCGCCCGAAGTTAAAGCGAAAATTCGCCGGATGCAGATGGAAAGTTCGGCAAATGCGTCACGCCAGCAATCAGCATTGAATGATGTGCCATCGGCAACTGCGATTATCACCAACCCGACACATTTTGCGGTTGCGCTGAAATATGATGTTGGCAGTTCCCAAGCGCCAAAAATTCTGGCGATGGGGCGTGGCAAGATTGCCGAAATGATTATCGAGCGCGGCAATAATGCTGATGTTACAGTTTTCCGCAGCCCGCTATTGGCGCGTGCGCTGTTTTTTAGTGGCGAGATTGGTGGCGAGGTTCCCGAAATGTTATATCAAGCGGTGGCGATTGTTCTGGCCTATATTTATCGGGTTGACCGCGGCGAAGATCTTGAGCGGCCAGATGTTGAATTGCCTGAAGATATGCGCTTTGATGAATTTGGTAAGCCACTTGTGGCTTGAGCAGGAGGGGATTAATGCGCAAACAAAGATCAATCGGTGAGATGATCAGCACGATCACGTTTTTTGGTCTATCGGCCTACTTGTTGATTTTCAGCCTCGGATTGCTGGAAGAAGGTGAAAAATTGCGTGGGACGATCGGGTTGCTGGCAGCGGCTTGTTGCGGCCTTGGTGGGTTACGATTTGTGATTGCTGAATTTGTTGTCAAATGGCGAGAAAGCTAATGAGCGATCAAGTAAAAAACCTCGTCAGATGTTATGGCTGTACGCATTATTTTGTCACTCATGACCGCAACCGTCCCCATGGTTGCGCAAAGTTCGGATTTAAGGCCAAAAGCCTGCCATCGCAGGTGGTGATTGAATCAACTGGCATGCAATGTGCATATCGGATAGACCGTCTTACTACCCATGTAGGCCGCAAAGCAGAAAACCAGAGGAAAGTCTGATGGCAGGTGAACTTAATTCAGTCCAGGAAAGTATCAAACTTGCATTGGACGCTGCGGATGCAGCAACCGATGTAACCTCGGAATATAGTCAGGTTAAACGCGAACACAAGAAGTTGGAAAGCAAAGTGTCACAGATTCATCGCTACACCACCATAACCTTTGTAAGCGCCATTTCAGCAGCGGTTATCGCGCTGGCCTTTTCGGCGACCTTGTATTTTAAGTCAATTTCCGAGCTGAAATTGATGACATCAACCAACCGGGAAGGGTTGATTGTTTTTTCTGAGAATATTGAACGACTTAATACGGTCCTTGCTGAATTGCAGGTGTCATTGTCGAAACAGGAAGAACTGGTTAAGCTAAACCGTGAGGCAACATCGCAAATTAGCGAGTTGAAAAAAGTCATGGCCGATGGTAGTGCTAGCATAGTGTCGCAATTGCAAAAGACAGGCGATGGTATGGGCGGATCAACAATCGCGCTTGGTGATGATTTGAAAACAGCGGTGGCAGCCCAGGGCAAGTTGGTTACAAACAGCTTTAAGGTCAACTTGACTAGACTTGAGTCATCCGTGATGAAATCAATGGTGGCCATTGATAAAAAGATCGCCAGTAACACCGCTTTGCAAAATGTCGCGTCCTCTCAAACCAAAACCAAAAAAGAGATTGAAGCTTTGAAGGTGCAGACTAAGGAAATTCGAAAGCTCCTTGAAACTCAGCAAAATCGGATTACGTTTCCCTAGATAGAGCGTCGTCAATACGACAGCCCTTTCAGGCAAATTTGGATATAACGGAGGTCACGGTGGCAGAATTTGATCAAGATCATGCTCCCGGAATGGAGGCTGAAGCCCGAGAAGCTGGAGATCAGGGCGCAGCGACTACTCGGTTCATCAAGGTCAAATTATTGTCGCGCGTCTCACATGGGCGCGATCTTCGCCTTCGTGATGGCGATGTCATCGTTGCCATCGATGGTGTGCTATATACCAATGATATTACGACGTTTCGGGCGCTTGGTGATCGGGCAAAACTCCAGGAAGAAAAAATGCTGCTGACCATCTGTCGCGGCGAGGTTGTTTATGATGTGTTTGCCGAGGGTAGGCTAGGGGCAGATCTTGATTATGCTGATGCGGAAGAATCAAGCGCGGCTGCCGCGTTATTTGCCAAACATCATATGGGGCCAAAAGACCATTACCAAATTTATGAGGCGCTTCGTGACGTTCAGCGTCATGTTGTGCTCTATGATACAGGCTATTCGCCGATTGCAGCCATCGCGCCGCCAGTCTGGCTGCTTCAGCATCGCGCATGGGAACCTTTGGCGGCGGTTATTGCTGCCTATGCAACGGCTCTTGCTGTTCACTGGGCTGTGTTTGCCGCAACGATAATATTGATGGGGGTCTACTGCCACCGGATCCAGTTTCGCCTGATTAGAAATTACAGCCTGTTTACCGAGCATTATTTTTGGCATGTATGTGCAGCGCGGACGGCAGCCGAAGCCCAGCTGATTTGTCGCCAGATCGATCCAAAATGCAAGTTTGATTTCTCACACGTTGGCCCGCCAGAAAAAGGGTCGGCCACAACGCCATCGCAACAACAGACGGCCTAGCCCTTTCTAACAGGCCTATCCCTCTCATCAATTTAAATTTGACGCTGTCCTGTCGTGTAGAGCGGCCGGTTCCGGCCGTATGACTTGCCGATATGTGTGGCATGTAGGCGGCGCTGTGGCGTGACAGACAAGGCATGCTTTACTGGTTGAATGCTAGCCGTGAAAGATCAAGCTGGGAAGAGCATTATCTGTTACGAGAAGACTGACAGTTGTGCCAAGACCACCATCGCCAAGGCAGACGGAAAAACCACCCTATGATTGTTTTATGGGCAAGCGTTTGTTTAAAGTTGGGGTGCGATATTGGCGCAAGAGATCGATGCAAAAGACAAGTGTTGAGGATTAGCACAAAAGATGGGGACGCAAATCAAGGCTACGTTGAGCCTTGCAAAGGCCCTGTAATCTTTCTAACGTACTTGATGCCAATTGTGGCATAAGCGGGTAACTAATAGTTTATTTCGATCTCGATCCGGCGATTTTTTGAGCGTCCATCAGCTGTGTCATTTGGCCCAAGCGGGCGTGACTCGCCGTAGCTAATAGCTTCGAGGCGGTCTTCGGAAATTGTGCCATTGGCAGAAAATGCCTGAACCACACTTGCCGAACGTGCCGCGGCGAGATCCCAATTGTCACGATAGTTAGAGCCAAAGACCAACGGCACATCATCAGTATGGCCGGACACCTTGATTTCGCTTTTGCCATCAGCATTTACTTCGGCAATACGATTCATGATCTCGATCGCGGCCGGGGTTAGGTTGGCCGATCCCGAGGCAAACGCTCCACCAGCCCCAACAGTGATGATCACTTTGTCATCCTCACGCTGAACATCGGCAAGTCCCTGCCCAATTTCCTGACGCAAGGCAACTTTCAAGTCATCTTCGGCAATCTGTGCCTTTTTATTTGACTCCGCCTTTGCTTCGGCTTGTTCTTTGGTGCTTTCGGCAGCGGCGCTGGCAGCCGCGGCCAGTTGGGCCAATTGGCCCTCAATGCCACCAAACAGAACATCCTGTTCCGATTTGCCAGTGGCGGCCTTGGCCCTTTCAATAGCGTTCAGGGTTTGCTGCAGTAATTGTGGCAGGTCTTTTTGTTCGGCCTCGGTTGGAGTGAAATTAACCACAACATTTTCACCAAGCGTTTCGACTTGGATATCACCACGAGCAACCGCTTTTTGCAGGTTTTTGACAAGTTCTTCAGCATCACTTTGTTTTTCGCCGCTGCCGTCACTGTCTTTGGTTTTGGTTTGCGACTCAAGATCGGGCTTTGTTGTGTCGGTTGTTTGCTGGGTCATTTCATTGGTAACTGACTTTGCGGGAGACGGGCTGAAATTCAGCGACAATACGGTAGTGCCCTTTGGCTGTTCAACAATCGGTACGATCTTTTGCACACCAAAGGCGTTTTTCAATGACCCCGAAATCTGTTTGAATTTTGGCACGTTGAATTCGGCAAATGACAAAATTAAAACGAAGAAAGCCATCAACAAGGTTGCCATATCGGCAAAGGTTGCCATCCATGCCGGTGCGCCAACAGG
>MDTG01083744.1_pt1 | contig 12889 bp, 12 predicted proteins | sample 811421 | NCBI WGS metagenome assembly MDTG01 (sample SAMN05326645, study PRJNA326480) | marine metagenome | isolation source: seawater | place: Pacific Ocean: South East | collected 2011
CCGCACGCTCGCTGGATTCGCTGCTGCTGCAGGCAAGAACCACAACTACGACGCCTTCTACGGTGCGGACGGCTCCATCGGTGCCCACATCATGGCGGCCATGGACGGCACCGGCGACTTCGCTGGCGCTTCGGACACCGTTCGATACCAAGGCATCGCCAAGCTGACCGCCAACATGGGCATGGTCGGCTACACCATCCACGAACTCAACGCCGCTGTTGCCAAGGCTGACGCCGGCAACACCGACAACGACTCCGGTGCACCTCACAACTGGGACGAAGGCTGGGCCTTTTTCCACGGACCTGACGAGCACTGGTCGTGTTCCCCTGCCTACACCATGAAGAAGCGAGCTGCTGACTACGGCACGGAAACCGACGGCGTTTCCAACGCCCTCGCTGCCAGCGAGCAAGCCATGGTCGACGGACTTGCAGCCCTTCAGGCTGGCGACAAGGACGGCTACGACGCCGCCACTGAGACGGTGATCAAGAACATCATCATCACCTACTCCCAGGCCACCCTGAAGTACACCATGAAGATGGACAGCAACGAATCGGCCGAAAAGTACCAGGCTGAGGGCTACGCCTTCTGGAAGACGATGGAAGCCTACGCTGCTCCCTACACCGACGGTTGCTACAACATGGCCGTCCACATGGTCTTCATGATGGGCGACATTGACGCCTCCACCTGCGATGCGTTCATTTGGACCAACGGATCCATGGACAGCACCGGCGAAAACGACACCTGCTACAACACCGTGACCCACCAGGTCTCCACCGACGTCTCTTCTGAGGCAGAGTGCGACGGCTACGCTGCTATGTACTTCCAAGACATGTACGGAGCTGAGAAGATCAACGAGATCGTGAATCTCAGCGACGCTTCCAAGCACGGCACGTCCTACGATGTTGCACCGCATTTGGCCATGGTATGGGCCCACTACGGCATCTCTGAGGCTGAAATTGGAACCTACCAGTGAGTCCTCCGAAGGCACACACTCTGTTTACGAACAGTACCCGCGGAGCGGTTGGTCAGCACCCTCACCCTTGCTGACCAACCGTTCCCATTGTCGTTTCAGCGCAGGTGAATCGAAACATGCAACAACACAACATGCGAAAGCCTTGGCTCTTGATTCTGATCCTCTTTGGTTCCCTCCTTCCATTGGGGGTGGCCAGTGGTGATTCTGAAGATCCAACGTTCACGTTGACCGGTCAAGTGTACACCTCGGAGGGTGAGCCAGCCGGCTCGACCTACGTTCGGGTCGACACGATGGAATCCGTTCTTTCCGTGGATGGCTCCTACAGCTTCCCAGGTATTGTTCCCGGCGAACACACGGTGCGAGCCTACTTCATGAACGACGGTCACACGGTCGCCTATCGGAACATCTTCATCGAGCAAGACACGACGCTTGATTGGTACGAAGGGCACAACTGGATCACCGTGGCAGCGGTCAACAACACCGGCCAAGCCCTCTCGCAGGAGGAATCCTATACGGTGACCCTTGCGGAGACGGCTGAAACCCAAGATCTCGATGACGGTCGAACCGAATTCGGTCCGTACCGTACCGGTGATTACTACACAATTTCGACCCACCTCGACGGTGGAGAATCAAACCAACTCACCACGCATCTGAAACTTGAGCCGGGCTCGGCAACGGCCCCTCACGTGAACCATGTTGTGTTCCAAGAAGGGAAAAACAGCGTGTTTGGTTTCGTCACCGACGCCGCGGGCAACCCCGCTCCCGAAGTCATCGTCTCCGGTGGTGACGTGGAGTCAACGACCAATCCGGATGGATTTTACCTTCTCAACGGGTTGTCGATTGGACAAGACGTTGAATTGGAGTTTATTCAGTCAGGTCATTCGGTCGCACCAAACGTTTCGGTGTCCATCGACTACGGTTCACTTTGGGTCAACCAGACCACCACAACAACGCTTGAACTGCCCGGGAATGCGACGTTCCTCAATTCGGTGATGTCGGTTCCTATGGGGCCGGTTGAACTGGAATGGACCAAGGGTCTGTACACCGATTATGTGGAATTGTACGTCAACGAGATCAGCCAATCAAACATAATCTATCGCGGTTCCTCAAGCAGTTTCGAGTACATCCCGTCGGAATCCGGGACGTCCGAGTTTTTCCTTGTGGCCTACAACGTGAACGGGACAAACCCCCACCCTGGTTCGGTCTTGGTGCTCTTCTTGCCCACACAATCCGAGGAGGGATCGTGGACAACGGGCATGTCGTGGAACTATTCGCTGGTCCATACACCAGAATATCGGTCAAACAGGACGCTCACCGCCATCGGAACGGAGGAAATTGTTGACGCTTTCGATCGCTCACAGTCAACGTATTTGCTTCGAATCACCGACGATCGTTACGAGGACGGAGAAACGGCGTTTCGTTGGGTCAGTTCTGAGACGTACCTGCCCGTGAAGACGTATTGGTCGGACGCCCCCGAATCCTCCGGGTATTACCAGGAGGGCTCCTTGGGTTGGAACTTCACCAGCAACGGGTCGGATGCGGGTCTGTTCGATGGACAACTCAGCACCCGCCTTCACTTCAATCGAACCAACATCATCGGAGTGCCGGGTCATCCGAACGGGTACGACGACACGCACAATTCAGTTTCCGTTCAGCACGGTGTGAGCGTCACAACGCCTGCAGGTGTGTTTAATTGCACATACATCTCCATTGAAGACGACGAGGACGGCGTGCTGTCTTGGGAGCTTTGGTTCAACTCCACCGTTCAGAATTATGTCAAAATCATCGACCGCCTACCGGGTTCGCACTCCGACACGGTTGTTCATGAATTGACGGATTACAGCAGACCAAACGTACCGACGTTTTTGACCGAAGCGGTCGTTCAAAGCTCGCCAACGTTTGAACTCCAGTGGTCTGAATTTTCAGACATAAAGGGGTACCAACTTTTGGAAAATGGTGTCGAGGTTTACCGGGGGACCTCCACTGAATTTGAGGTTCGCAACCGGGGCGACGGCACCTACCAGTATCAGATCAACGCCATCACTGAACTGGACTATGTGCTCATGGGCGCTGTGCTCGAACTCCAGGTTGACTTTGCACCACCTGTGCCGGTGTTGACGTCCTCCGCATCGTTCTTGAGCACCTCTGAAACCGCTTTGTTCTCATGGGAATACGAGTACGAGGTCGATCATTACTCGCTTACCGTACAGTCGCCCGACGGAACGACCAGAGAGGTTTACAACGGTTCGTCGTCGTTTGCTGAGGTGGACGAACTCGAGCCTGGGCTTCATCGGTTTCGGTTAACGGCCTCGGTGAACGACAAACTATCCGAACCCTCATCCTCGGTGTTTGTGACCGTCGAGACCGATTCCTCATCCAACAACGATGGCTTCATGCCGTACCTTTCTGCGCTGTCGGTCATGTTTGTGCTTCTCTCGGCCATCCTGCTGATTGAGATGGGGAGGGCTAAAGAATGAACAAGCAGCGTTTCATCGTTCTTCTTCAAGTGGCCTTCATCGTCGTTGCGGGTTGGAACCTGTACAAATTTGCTGAGAACACATCCACCTCAGCAAACGACGGTCAAAACGAGGTTGTCGATTCAAACGGCGTTGTTTACACGTTCGAGGAAACGCCAACCAGAATCGCGATAACCAACACCTACGCAGCGACGGTGATGAAAATGCTCGATGCGAATCTCTCGTCTGTGGTGGGCGTATCGGGGGATTTCGAAAACGATGAGTTGTGGCCTGAATTTGCTTCTGTGCCGATGATTCAAAACTCCGCCCATTCCGAGATTGACTTTGAAGCTCTTCTCGATGTTCGTCCAGATGTGTACATCGTTTTCGCGACCAACGGCATGGTGGATACGGAGGCCATTCGGCAAAAATTGACTCCAGTGGGTATTCACGTTCTCGCTCTAGACTTTTACAAATACGACAGCTTGCGATACGAAATCGGTGTCATGGCAACGCTGTTTGACCGACAGGATGAATCCGAACGTCTCTTTTCAGAATTCGACGAGATCGAGGCGTTGATCGCTTCCAGGGCGAGCAACATCAGTCTTGAAGAGCGTCCGAGTATTGTCATGGAACATCATGCATCGTTGACCCGGGACCCTGTTGTCCTGACGGGGACTTCTCAGTGGACGGACCTGATTGAGATGGCCGGAGGGACGAACGTTTTCTCTGACCTGCCGGGCCACACCACCCATGTCGACCTTGAGGCCATCATTGATTCAAACCCCGAGGTTTTGATGTTCGACGGCATCACCTTTGAAATCGGATACGACCAAAACGATCCGGAGAACAAATGCTCCACGCACATGCTATCGATCCGAGACCGCCCCGGGTTTGACAAGATGCAAGCGGTTGAAAACGACCGCATGCTCATTCTTGCTGGGGAGTTTGCTGGGCCGATGATGGTCTACGGATTGCCCACGCTGGCTCAGCACTTCCATCCGTCCCTCTTCGACGACATCGACGCCTCTTCCTACCTCGATGAGTTCTTTGCCGACGTGTTTGATGTGGAACGAAAAGGCACGTTCATCTGCGAGTCGTAGGCGGTGTTGTTGTGAATGAACTTTCGAATCAACATCAGCGCCAGAGTCGCGCGCAGATGATGAAAATTGGAGGTATGTGCGGGTTAACCGCACTCGTGAGCCTTTTTGCTCTCGGCCAAGGGTCGTCAACCAACCTCGATATGTGGACCACTGCAAGCATCGTGTTGGGACTGGATGATGGAACTGAACTGCAATCAAACATCATCTGGAAACTGCGTTTTCCTCGAGTTCTCATGGCCATCGTCGGGGGTGTAGGATTGGCCACGGCTGGTGCTCTCATGCAGGGGTGTCTGGGAAACCCATTGGTGTCGCCGCTCACACTTGGCGTTGCTTCAGGAGCCGCCCTTGGTGCGGCTCTTGCGATTGTCTTTGGTTTCAGCATCGCCACCACGGGTGCTTTCGCCATCGCTGGAAATGCGTTTGTCTTTTCCCTCATCGTCGTCTTCATCATCATTCAACTCGGAAGGTATCGCTCGATCAGCGCAGAATCCTACATTCTGGTCGGCATTGCGATCACCTTCATCGCCGGAGCAATCGTTTCAACCATGCAATACTTTGCGACGGACGCCCAACTGTCCCAACTTGCCCACTGGTCGTTCGGCAGCCTTTCCAGACCCGATATGACGATTGTGCTTGGCGTTGGCATTTGCATGGTGGCCTTGATGCCCATCGCTTTGGGGTGGTCCTGGGACCTCAATGCGCTTTCCATGGGCGGAGACGATTTTGCCATCTCAACGGGTGTGAATCCGTCCTTGCTTCGAAGAAACATCCTCGTCGTGTCTGCTCTGATGACGTCGTTGATCATCGCCTTCACGGGCATGATTGGTTTCGTTGGTCTCGCTGCACCTCATATGAGCCGTCTTATCATAGGAAACGATTACAGAAAATTATTACCCGCATCGGCGGTCTGCGGGGCATTTTTGATGGTTTTTGCTGACACCATTGGACGAACGCTTTTTGCTCCGATCGTCATTCCTGTGGGGATTATGCTGGCGATCATTGGAGGTCCAGTGTTCATGTATCTCCTGCTTCAATCAAAGGGGGTTCAACGATGAGGAGCGTACTCAGTGTTCGAGACCTCTGTTTTTCATGGCCGGGTCGAGATGTTCTTTCCAAGATGTCCTTCGATGTAAAACCAAAGCAAATCGTTTCCATACTCGGTGTCAACGGTGCGGGAAAAACCACGCTATTGAAATGCATAAATCGGATTCTCAAACCAACCTCTGGCTCAATCAAACTGCGGTCGAACAACGTTGACGCAATGCCGATGATCGACATCGCCAAACACGTCGCTTATGTGCCACAAAGCGTTTCAACCAGCTTTCCAATGAACGTATACGATGTGGTTTTGCTGGGCAGGCGACCACACCTCCAATGGTTTGTTGGGGACGAGGATAGGGAGAAAGTAAGCGACAGTCTGGTCTTCCTTGAACTCGAGGATTTTGCCTTTCGTCGATACGACCGGCTGTCGGGTGGAGAACGTCAACGAGTGGTTCTTGCAAAGGCGTTCGCACAAGAACCTGATTTGTACCTCCTTGACGAACCCACGAGCGATCTTGACTTGAGGCACCAAATCACCACCATGGAAAAAATCCGGGACCTCGTCAAAAATTCGGAACGCAAGTCCTCTGCGCTTATCGCCATCCACGACATTGACATAGCGGCTCGATTTTCTGATCAAATTCTCCTTCTCCACAATGGAAAAATTCACGCGTTTGGGCCACCTCGGGAGGTCTTGACGCCAGAAACCATCGCTGAGGTTTTCAGTGTTGATGTGTCCATACTCGATGATTCAGATTCCTTACGCATTGTGATTCAAGGGGCGTTGGAACAAAAGAAAGGTGAACAATAATGGAAAAAATGTTGATATTGTACGGAACAGAAACAGGGAATTCTGAATTGCTGGCATTGGATGCTGCGTCGGTGGCTCGAGAGCACGGAATTGAAGCGACCGTGAAAGACATGGAGGACACGAACGTCGAAGAACTCACAGGGGTTCGAAGATTGCTTGTGTTCTGCAGCACGTGGGGTGATGGAGAACAACCAGACAACGCTCAAGATCTGTTTGACGAGGTATCGGAGTGCGAAACCGGAACGCTCGCTGGTTTGAATTATGGCGTCCTTGCACTTGGAGATACGGCGTTTGACCTGTTCTGTGAATCAGGAAAAGAATGGGATGCAATCCTCGAGGCAAAAGGGGCGAATCGACTGGTTGATAGAATGGATTGCGACACAGATTACGAGGATGACGCGGCCTTCTGGACAGAGGAATCTGTTAAACAAATGAAAACCGTGGAGTGATGAGGGGGCGGATACCATGGCGATAAAAGAGCAACCCAAACATCAAGGCCACACCATGGCGGATGGCACAAAAATGCAGGTGCCTGTTCTCCTGTACGATCCAAACGTACGGCGCTCCTCTCACGCCGAGGAGGCCCGCACCCTCGCAACCCGTCACAACACAGCCACCTTGTGCACTGTTTCCAAGCAGCACGATGATCACCCCTACGGTTCCTTTGTGACCTACGCCATCCACGAAGGAAGGCCAATTTTCCTCATCAGTGCACTCGCAGAACACACGAAGAATTTACTGAAGAGTCCAAAAGCCTCTCTTTTGATTTCGGAGAATGCCGCAGACGATCCACTGGCTTCGGCGAGGGTCACGCTTGTTGGTGAATGCAAAAAACTCCAGGATGAGGAGTTGAAGAGTGCCCGAGCAACCTACCTGCTCCACCATCCCAACGCAAAGTCGTACGTTGACTTTCGTGATTTTTTCTTTTTCGGACTTGAGGTGTCGGCGGTCCGTTACATCGGTGGATTCGGGAAGATGTCGTGGTTTGAAAACGAAGACTGGGCGACGGCTCAACCCGACCCCCTTGCTGAACATGCTGAGGACATCATCACCCACATGAACGAGGACCACGAGGACGCCCTGGTTCTGTACTGCGACACCATGAGCGCGGCCACCGGCGTGGAATCGGCCGTGATGACCTCCATCGACCGATACGGTTTCGAGATGCGGGCGACCACGGACTCGGGTGTCCACCCGATACGTCTGGGTTTTTCCAAAGATATCACAACGTCAGAGCAGGCTAGAATTGAGCTTGTCCGGATGGTAAAAGAGGCAAGGAAAGCGCATCAACACACGTCGTAGGTTCTCTTTTAGGGAGGACTAAACTTGAAAAGGTCCTCACTGTGGACACACACGGAGAGGACAGAGCTGACCGACCCGTTGTTGATCCTTGACAAGCTCGTTATCGGCTACAATGAGCCGCTGACAGGGCCCCTCTCGTTGGAGGTCAGTCGGGGTGAAGTTGTCGCCATCCTCGGACCCTCCGGCGCTGGTAAAACCACCCTTCTGCGCACCATCGCTGGTCTGGTGATGCCGCTTGGGGGCTCCAGTCGTCAACGGGTTGACAAGAAGGGTGGTCTGGGCTACATTCCTCAAAACCTCGGCCTCGCTCGACACGCCACCGTTGCTCACAACGTTTCGCTCGGTGCGGGTGTTCGAATGAAGTGGTCTCTCTCGATGTACGCTGAGCGTCGAAAACAGACGATGGAGGCGCTCGAAAAGGTGGGCATGGAGCACAAGGCCACCGAACCCGTTCGACGTCTCTCTGGAGGGCAAAAGCGTCGTGTGGCCACGGCACGAACCCTTGCGCAGCGTCCTCAACTCATTTTGGCGGACGAATTTCTGAGCGAGCTCGATGACAGGAACGCCAGCGCAGTGATGGATGCGGTTTCACCGTTGCTCGACGAAGGGAGCAGTCTCATCATGGTTGAACACCACGCCAAGTACGCCCTCAAGTACGCTACCCGGGTTTGGCACTTTGAAGACGGAAAATTTTCTGATCTTTCCGTAAAGGAATGGATCGTTTACCACAACGGGGGCGATGAAGAGTGAAACTTCGTCTCTTCGCCGTCATCGGCGCTCTGGGTCTCCTCGCTGTTGTCGTGTTGAATGATTTGGCGGGCGGTGACTGGGGTCGATTCGGTGGCGGTTTGGGCAACTTCAATGTTTTTTTCTCCGAAAGCCTGTGGCCGCCCGATTGGAGCGTCCTCGAGGCGCGCTCCTATCCGCCCTGCGAAGCCCAATTGGAGTTCACGTGCTCTGTCGGCTACATCGGCATGCTGGAGACATTAAAAATTGCTTTTGTGTCCACTGTTTTGGGGTTCTTCGGAGCGATTCTCCTTTCGCCGCTGGCCGCCCGAAACCTGCAGACGATTTGGGTTGCTGTACCCGTTCGTGTTCTCTTGGCCGCTGTTCGTAGCCTTCCAAGTTTGATGTGGGCGATTATTTTCGTGATCGTTATCGGTTTTGGACCGCTCTCGGGCGCATTGGCCATGACGTTTTACACCGTTGGTTATCTTGGGAAACTTCAGTACGAGACGTTTGAAGGCATGGAGAGCGGGCCGCTGGAAGCGGGTCGGGCAATGGGCTTGTCGAGCACGAGCATCACGACCAACATCGTGATTCCTGAAAACAGCAATCACCTTTTGAGCCAGCTGATTTTCATGTTTGAGTACAACGTTCGCCACGGCACCGTCATCGGAATTGTCGGCGCTGGAGGTATCGGATATTACATCAACAACTATCTGAAATTCCTTCAGTACGAGAAGGTCTTTGCGCTGCTCATCATGATTTTCGTGGTCGTCATCGTCATCGATTTGATTTCGCACATCGTCCGGTCCTTCGTCAACGACCAGGGCGATGTCCGGCGGCCTACTTGGCTCAACTCGATTCTGAAGAAGCCGATCGAAGACGGCGGAACCGAGACCTCGGATTGACTCAGTCTGCAGCGATGTGGACGGAACCGTCTTTGTAAAAAATTTGAATCTGCTCAGGGGCTTTTTTTGTCAGCGCTGCGACGGCTTCGTAGATTTCCGCTTCCTTGACTTTGAAGGCCTTTGCAGCGTCTTTGCTCGACCAAGGTTGGATGTGGAAGTCGCTCTTGATGAGCCATTTCAGCAACCTCGTCTCAAAATCCGTCATTTCGTCGGCCATGAGCAGAGGACGTGGCCTCGCCTCAAAATGTCATCGTTGAACTTCAACCAAGTGCAACCATGCGACGGCAACATTCCTCGGCGTCGATGTCGCCGTTGAGAAGGGTGTTGAGGGCTTTTGTGAACGGGATGTTCAGCCCAGCGTCCTCCGCTCGCTCCACGAACATCCGCGTGGCGCGAACACCTTCGGCCACCATGTGCATTTCGTCAAGGGCGTCGTCCAGAGACAATCCGGTGCCGAGCTTTTCGCCCATGGTTCGGTTTCTGCCATGCGGGGAGGTGGCCGTGACGTACATGTCGCCAAGACCGGCTGGGCCAAACGCCACCTCGGCGCGTGCACCCAATTCAGCCAAAAGCAGACAACCTTCCTTGAAACCGGACATGAAAATAGCCGCTTTGAGGTTGTCTCCTCCCAAATCTCCGACCTGCTTCAATCCGTCAACCAATCCGCACGCAAGGGCAACGACGTTCTTGAACGCCCCCCACAATTCAGCCCCGACGGGGTCGCTGGCCGGGTGGAGGATAAAACTGGGCGTGCTCAGTGTTTGGGCCAGCCGCTGGGCGATGGCTTGGTCTTCACTGGCCACCAACGCCGTGGTCATCACGCCCCCTGCGGCCTCGGGTGCGATGGTTGGGCCGGTAAGCACGGCGAGCGAGTTGGATTTTCCTTCCTCTTTGAGACGGGTGTGAATGGCTTCGGAGATCAACCGTTTCCCGGGGGCCAGCCCTTTGGCCAAATCGAGCAACACATGACCGGGTTGGAGATGAGGTAGCACGTCTTCAATCACATCCAAAATCACCGACGAGGGAAGGGCCAACACGACGATTTCGCTGCCGTTGATGGCTTCACTGAGCTGCATGGTGGCGTCAAGACCTGGAAGCGGATGGTGAGGAAGATACTTCTCGTTCACATCGCTCATCGTGATGGATTCGTAGACCTCTTGCTCGATGGTCCAGCCCGTTACTTTGTGCCCCTCAAGCAACCATAAGCGGGCGATGGCTGAGCCCCAGTTCCCCAACCCCAAGACTGCAATGTGCGCCATGTCAATCGCTTGATTGGCCCCTTCGTTGGTTTATACCACTTCGGGCAACATTGGCAGCCGAACGAGGGATTTCAAGGCGTTTCTGGACCGACGAATCAAAACAAATCGTCGTCGTCTTCGTCAAAGTCAAACACGTTGTCATCGTCCTTGGCTTCGTCTTTGGTTTTCTTTTTGCTCGCCTTCGTTGTCTTTTTGGCCTTCTTCGCCGGTTTCGTGGTTTCCTCGGCGGGAGCAGGCTCAGCTTCAGCAGACGGTGCCGCAGGCTTGGTCTTCGGTGCGGTTGTGGCTCCCCGGGCGGCAGCGATTTGACTTTCCTTGGCACGGAGTTCGTCCTCGCTCTTTCCGGTCTGGAGCGACAATGCACGACGTCGATCTTCTCGGGCTTTGCGCTCGAGTTGCTTGTGGCGAGATTTCTCGATGTTTTGCATCATGTACATGGCGTCGTGCTCGAGCAGCGGTGAGTCGGATATGAGGGTGATGTCCAGCCAGCCCCCGTCCTCGACGATGAACTCAGCAAGCGGCTCAAAATTGAGGTCGGACTTTTTGATCTGCGTGTAGTGCATGGCGTTGCCCGTGCGATGCTCGACCCCGGAGAAGTGGCAGTAGAACTCCTTGGTTCCGATGCTTTCTCGAACCATGTCAAACAATTCGCCATAGTCCTCCGAGGTTCGCATTTGACCGTGCCCGCGAGCATGGATGTGAGCGATGTTGAGGACAGGTACGGTGCCCTCAACGTGATTCACGACCTCAAGCACCTCTTCGAGACTGCCCCACAACTCTTGACGACCCGATGTTTCCACACCAATTTTTGAGGGCGTGCCGTCTTTGATCCACGGAAACACGGGGAACTCGTCTTCGTCGTCGTGCCAAATGGCATGGACACGGTCGACGACGCCGGCGAACACGTTCGCCACCTGCTGGTTGGCTGCGTGGCCGCGTCCGAAGTCGCCGTAGTGCCCGGCGTGGAGCGTGATGTGGCGAGCGTTGATGGTACGTGCGGCCTGGAGCGTGGATTCTATTTTGGCCAGCGAGCGACCTCGCTGGACCTTTCCACCCAGAAGTTCTGAGTAGTACGGTCCGTGGATGTTCATCTCAAAGTCAGTTTTGTTGGCCAAAACCCCGGCTTGCCAGTATTGTTCGAAGTGTTGAGGGGCGACCATGCGGACGGTTTGCACCTCCATGGTTTCAAGTCCGAGCGAGATGATGTCGTCCATTCCTTCGACGATGGTGCGTCCCTTGCACGAGAGCGGGACCCCCGCTGGACCAAGTTTGACCGACATTCGTCCCGTCCCCCGAAACACACCCAAGGGCCATCACATGATAATCCCTTTCTGTTGGCTGTCCGCTTTTCCGGTCGCCTTGGATGGTTTTCAAGAGTGAATGCATACGACTCTTCATGAAGGTGAGACCGAAGCGAGTCTTCATGGAACCCCATGTTCAACGCGCTGTTGAAGCGTTCAAATCGGGCCGCCCGGTGTGTCTGTTTGACTCGGAGAAGCGCGAGGGGGAGACGGACCTCCTGTTCCCGGGAGCCATGGCTGAGCCCGCTACCATGCGGCAACTGCGTCAGGAGTGCGGAGGCTTGCTGTTCTTGGCCATCGGCGACGAAGTGGGGGAATGCTTCGGTCTTCCCTTTCTGCAGGACCTCCACACCAGCAAGGATGCGTTGAAGCGCCACCCCGTGCTCAACCATCTCATCACCAACGACTTACGCTACGACGCTCGCTCAGCGTTCACGCTCTCCATCAATCATCGAGACACCTACACGGGCATCACCGACCACGATCGGGCCCTGACCACCCGTCGATTTGCAGAGTTAGCAACCGCTTGCTTGGCCGACAGCACATCGGTTGAACAGGCCATGCAGCGCCTTGGCGAAGAATTCAGAACCCCCGGACATATCCCGGTGTGCAGAGAAGCGAAGGGGGGGTTGACCGTACGCCAAGGCCACACGGAATTGGCGGTTGGTCTCGCCCGCCTCTCAGGAACCGCTCCGGTCGTTATCGGGGCTGAAATGCTTCAACCTGACGGGGACTTCGCCCTCCCGGTGGCCGACGCACGTGCATGGGCCGAAACCAACGGCATACCGTTCCTTGAGGGAGCGGACATCGTGTCGGCCTTGGGCGCCTGAGCTCACCGTCATCCTCATGAAGCAACAGCATAACCCGTAAACGGTGGTCGTATGAAGCGCATTCTTGCTGTCGGCGTGTTTGATCTCCTCCATGCGGGTCATCTCCACTACCTTGAGCAGGCAAAATCCCTCGGAGACCACCTAACGGTGGTCGTTGCGCACGACGACACCGTTCGAAA
>MDTG01108582.1_pt1 | contig 12889 bp, 9 predicted proteins | sample 811421 | NCBI WGS metagenome assembly MDTG01 (sample SAMN05326645, study PRJNA326480) | marine metagenome | isolation source: seawater | place: Pacific Ocean: South East | collected 2011
AGCCACACCGGCCACCAACTGCCCGGCGTTTGCTTGGCATCGTAATACCAGGCGCGTGGATCTGAGGTCATTTTCGGGTTGTCGTAGTAGTTGGATTTGCTGTTGCCGGGTGGGTTGAGAATGCTTTGGATATGGCCGCTGTTGGACAGCACGAAGCGCCGGTTACCGCCGAGCAGCAAAGCCGAGCGATAAACCGCATCCCACGGGGTGATGTGATCGTTGATGCCGGCCACGCTGAAACTGTCGATATTGACCTTCTGCAGGTCTATTGGCGTGCCGCAGATCTCCAGCCCAGCGCTGCGCGCGAGCGGGTTATGTTTGAAAAAGTCGATCAGGTCGCCATGCAGCGCAGCGGGCAGACGCGTGTTGTCGTTGTTCCAGTAGAGAATGTCGAACGAGGGAGGCTGTTTGCCCAACAGGTAATTGTTGACCCAGTAGTTCCAGATCAAGTCGTTGGGGCGCATCCAGGCAAACACCTTGGCCATGTCGCGACCCTCAAGAACACCCTGCTGGTAAGAGCGGCGCTTGGCCGTTTCGAGGGTTTTTTCATCGGCGAAGAGCATGGCCGGGCTGTCGATCTGGCTGTCCAGCAAGCTCACCAGATAGGTACTGCTGGCCACTTTTTTCAGCTGCCGCTTGGCTTGCAGATGGCCGAGCAGCGCGGCAATGGTCAGCCCGCCAGCGCAGGCGCCCATCAGGTTGACGTCTTTACTGCCGGTGATATCCCGGCAGGCATCAATGGCTTCTTCAAGCGCTTCTACATAACTCGACAGGCCCCACTCGCGATGTTGTGGCGACGGGTTACGCCAGCTGACCACGAATGTCTGCAGGTTATTTTTCAGGGCGTATTGGATCAGGCTTTTTTCAGGCGAGAGGTCGAAAATATAAAACTTGTTGATCTGCGGTGGCACGATCAGCAGGGGCTTGAGGTACTGCTTCTCGCTCATCGGCCTGTACTGAATGAGTTCGATCAACTCATTGCGAAACACCACTGAGCCCACTGTTGTGGCCACATTGCGACCGACTTCGAAGGCGTGTTTGCTGACTTGGCTGGGCAGGCCGTTGTTGTTCATCAGGTCATCGTATAGATGATTGAGGCCTTTGAAGACGCTGCTGCCGCCGCTGTTGAACAGCTCTTTGACGGCCAGTGGATTGAGCAGCGAATTGGATGGCGACAGCGCGTCGCTGATGATTGAAAGCACGAACTTGGAGCGCGCCCGGTCATCGGCCGATAAATCACTTTCTTCGACCCACTTGTTCAGTTGCGCCTGCCAGGCCAGATACGCCTGCAAACTCCGGCGATAGAATGGATTCAGCTGCCAGGTCGGATCACTGAAGCGGCTGTCCTGCGGGTTGACCTTGTGCGGCGCGTCGCCCATCAACACACGGCCAAGTTGACTGCCAAACGCCGCTAAATGCTTGGCACTGTGCACCGGTTGTTTGAGCCCTTGCAGGGCAAGGGTGCGCAGCGTAGAGGCGAAGTCGCGACCGCGCAGACCCGCGATCGCTGTTTGTGCATTCATGTGCTTGGCGGGGGGTGAAAAGCTCCCGCTATTAGTCTTGTTTTGCATCAGGCAGCACTCCATTACTAGAACATTGAGCCCAAGGTTCAGGATTGGTCAGCAAGGCTTATACCAATGCATGCAAAAGGTGCATGCCAGAGCGGGGCAGCCTGCTTTGAAGAAGCAGGGCATGGGCGCAAATGACTCAAATATAGACAGCAAGCACTACAATTGTGCGACAGCAAAGCGACCACGCGCTCAATGAGCGCGTGTCACTGCTGGTTCAGGGTGCATGATTGCGCGCTGCTTCTCGACCGCCAGAAACTTCATGATGATGGGCGCTACAGCTTCTGCCCGGGTCACCAGAAACAGGTGGCCGTCGTCGATGACATGCAGCTCGGAGTTGGGGATGCGCCACGCCAGCATGCGCATGTTGATGAGGGGAATAATCGGGTCGTCATCACCCGCCAGCACCAGGGTCGGTTGGCGGATCTTGTGCAGCCAGTGGATGCTGGTCCAGCCTAATCCTGCAAACAACTGCCAGTAATAACCGACCTTGCCAGAGGAGCGGACTTTACTGGCGTGCGCCATTGCCAGATCCGGGTCGCGACGAAATGCACCGCCATAAATGTGCGGTGCAATGCGCACGCCGTAGGAGGGCTGAACATAGCGCCGTGGGCTGGCCATGCGCATGAGTACTTTGGGCTTGCCCGGTATCATCACAGCGCCTGCCGAAGTGGCAGCCAGCACCAGTTTTTTGCAGCGCTCGGGGTAATCGTGAGCAAACTGTTGCGCCAGTGCCCCGCCCCAGGAAACCCCAATCGCGTTGACTTGCCCGTAGTCCAGGTAGTCGAGCATGCGTGCCGCCAGTTTGGCTAATCCGGGAAAGCGAAAAGGTGTACTGGGCGTAGATGAACCACCCACGCCAGGTACATCGAATGCGATCACTTCAAGTTCCGGATCGAGCGCGCGAACAAACGGCATGACCAACTCGAGGTTGGCGCCGATGCCGTTGAAGATAAGCAGCGGCGCAATAGCGCTGTCGCCCGGACGCACAGCGGTGCGGATAGTTTGACCATCGATGTCGATGGTGCGGAAAACGAATGGACGCGACATACACTAATCCCTATCAGTTAATACGCTGGGCCTGACCAGTACCGGTGATTCCCAGCAAGCCGGATTCGCGCGCCGGCCAAGCCGGTTTTGCGAGCGGCACATCCTGTGCCGCGGGCATCATTGCGTAATACGCAAAATTTAACGTTCGTGAACGTAAGTCCCCGGTGCAGCTTCAGCGGCGGGGTGTTTCTTATTGCCCAGTGACGTCGGAGCTTTGTTCAATTTGCCTGAGCGCTCGGCAAGCCAGGCCTGCCAGTGTAGCCACCACGAGTCGGTGTGTTTGGTTGCGCCGTCCTGCCAGTCTTTCGGATCTTTAGGCATTTCGGAGTTGGTCATGTAGCGCGACTTGGGGTTGCCAGGCGGATTCAAAATACTTTGAATGTGGCCGCTGTTGGACAACACGAATTCACACTTGCCGCCGAATAACAGGGCCGATTTGTAACATGAAGTCCAAGGCGTAATGTGGTCTGTGGTGCCTGCCACGCAAAAGAAATCACAGGTGACTTGCTTGAGGTCGATTGGCGTTCCGCAGACTTCGAGCGCATTGGCCCGCGTGAGCGGGTTGGTCTGGAACATGTCGATGAACTCACCGTGCAATGCAGCAGGCAGGCGGGTGGTGTCATTGTTCCAGTAAAGAATATCGAAAACCGGTGGCTCGTTGCCCAGCAGGTAATTGTTGACCCAGTAATTCCAGATCAGGTCATTCGGCCGCATCCATGCAAATACCTTGGCCAGATCGCTGCCTTCCAGCACACCAGCCTGATACGAGCGGCGCTTGGCGGCTTCCAGGGTGAACTCATCGGCGAACAGTGCCACCTGGGTATCAAGGTGAGTGTCGAGCACGCTGACCAGCAAGGTCAGGGCATGAACCTTGGGGTCATTCAGGGCTGCGTAATGGCCTAGCAAGGATGCGGTCGTCAGGCCGCCAGAGCAGGCGCCAAGCATGTTGATGTCTTTACTGCCGGTAATCGAGGTGATGACGTCGATGGCTTCTTTGAGGGCCTCGATATAGGTTGAAAGCCCCCATTCGCGCTGAGCCTTGGTCGGGTTGCGCCAGCTCACGACAAAGGTTTGTACGTGGTTGCGCAACAGGAAGCGCGACAGGCTTTTCTCGGGCGTGAGGTCGAATACGTAGTATTTGTTGATTTGCGGTGGCACCACCAGCAAAGGGCGTTCGTGTACTTGTTCGGTCACCGGGTTGTACTGGATCAGTTCAAGCTGATCGTTTCGGAACACCACAGCGCCAGGCGTGGTTGCCAGGTTCTGGCCGACCTCGAATGCATCCTTATTGACCTGGCTGGGCAGACCGCCGTTATTCACCAGATCTTTAGCGAGATGGGAAAGGCCGTCGAGCAAGCTCTTGCCGCCGGTTTCGAAAAAGCGTTTTACCGCTGCGGGGTTGGCCATGGTGTTGCTCGGCGCCATGGCTTCGGTCATCAGGTTGATAACAAAGTGGCCGCGGCTGACGTCCTGCGGGGCCAGTGCGCTTTCTTCGATCCAGTCATGCAGCTCTTTGCGCCACGCCAGATAAGTTTGCAGATAGCGACGGTAAAGCGGGTTTTGGCTCCAGGCCGGATCGGAGAAGCGGCGATCGCCATCTTCAGGCGTCAGCTCGGAGCGCCCAAGCATTACGTTCTTTAATTCAATGCCGAAATGGGCAACATGCTTGGCGCTGTGAAAGGGCTGCCGGAGTGCTTGTGAAAGTACCATGCGTGCGGATGTCAGCAGGTCTTTGCCGCGAATGCCAACCACCGGGTTGAGGCCCAGTGTGTTGTCTGAAGCTTGGCGCTTCAAGTCGTCGTTATTTTTATCTGTCATCGTTGACGCTCCACTGTCCTGGGTTTAACCCACTTAATACCAGGTGGATCACTGCAGTGCCGGGCAGCTGCCGAACCTTTACCGCTGGGTAACCTGGGATAGATAAACAAAATTGTCTGTACAGCGCACATTTGTATGCAGGGAACTTACCAACCTCATTGGTTACCCGAGTTTTTCTAATAGCGCAAGCCAAGACAGCGCTTTTATAGCGCTGAAGTATGCGTGCAAGAATTAGAAAATGCGCTCTAACTGTGCGTGGCCGTCATGGTAATCACAATGTGCGCAATTGTGGGCCAGCATCATGAGCTAAGTCGCCGCAGAGGCCGACCGAGAGTACGGTTCAGGACATCAGACGTACGATTGACTCACTGGGGTCGCGGGATTTACCGGCTGCGCGCAATTCGGCGAGGTAGTCGTCCCAAAGTTCGGTTTGGCGGGTTGCGAGTTGGTAGAGGTAATCCCAGCTGAACAGGCCGCTGTCGTGCCCATCATCGAAGCACAGTTTTAGGGCATAGTTGCCGGCAGGCTCGATGCGGCTTATGCCGACGTTCAGCTTGCCCGTTTGCAGGACTGGATTGCCGTGGCCTTGCACCTCGGCAGAAGGGGAATGCACGCGCAGAAACTCGGCGCTTAAGGTGTAGCTTTGGTCGCCATATTTGAGCGTCAACGTTCTGGATGCTTTGTGCAGTTCGATGGCGCTGGGGATTCGCATGGCGTGGCTCTCAACAGTATTCACAGGGCAACCGGGAGCTGCGAAGGTGCAGTTCCCGGCCTGTGTATGCAGCTTAGATTAAAGAATGTAACGCGACAGGTCTTCGTCTTCGGACAACTCACCGAGATGCTCGTTGACGTAGTCGGCACCGATCTGGATCGGCTGCTCGCTGTGTTGCGCGGCCAGGTCGCCGGCGCTGAACGAGACTTCTTCCAGCAGGCGCTCAAGCAAGGTGTGCAGACGACGCGCACCAATATTCTCGGTCTTCTCGTTAACCTGCCAGGCGATCTCGGCAAGGCGCTTGATACCGTCCTCGGCAAACTGAATTTTCAGTCCTTCGGTTTGCAGCAGCGCGCTGTATTGCTCGGTCAGGGATGCATGTGGCTCGGTGAGAATGCGCTCGAAGTCCTGCGGCGACAGGGCTTTGAGTTCCACCCGGATTGGCAGGCGACCTTGCAGTTCTGGCACCAGATCACTTGGCTTGCTCAGGTGGAACGCACCGGAGGCGATGAACAGGATGTGGTCGGTCTTGACCATGCCCAGCTTGGTATTCACCGTGCAGCCTTCGATCAGCGGCAGCAGGTCGCGCTGTACACCTTCACGCGATACATCGGCGCCGCCGGTGTTGCCACGCTTAGCGACCTTGTCGATTTCATCGATAAAGACGATACCATTCTGCTCTACAGCTTCCAGCGCACGCGCCTTGAGCTCTTCCTCATTAACCAGGCGCGCGGCTTCTTCGTCGCGAACCAGTTTCAGTGCTTCGCCAACCTTGAGCTTGCGGCTCTTGGTCTTGCCTTTGCCCATGTTGGAGAACAGGTTCTGCAACTGGCTGGTCATCTCTTCCATGCCGGGCGGCGTCATGATTTCGATGCCGGCCGGGCTCTCGGAGACTTCAATTTCGATCTCTTTGTCGTCCAGCTGGCCCTCGCGCAAACGCTTGCGGAACAGCTGACGGGTGTTCGAGTCGTTGCTCTGCGCCTGCTCTTCGCTGAAGCTGCGTGCAGGTGGCAGCAAGGCATCGAGAATGCGCTCTTCGGCGGCATCTTCGGCGCGATGACGAACCTTGATGATTTCCTGCTCGCGAAGCATTTTTACCGAGGCATCGGCAAGGTCGCGGATGATCGATTCGACATCGCGGCCGACATAGCCAACCTCGGTGAACTTGGTCGCTTCAACCTTGATGAACGGCGCGTTAGCCAGTTTGGCCAGACGTCGGGCGATCTCGGTCTTGCCGACACCGGTTGGGCCGATCATCAGAATATTTTTCGGTGTGACCTCTGCACGCAAATCCAGCGGCAGCTGCATGCGCCGCCAGCGATTGCGCAGGGCAATGGCCACTGCACGCTTAGCGTCATCTTGGCCAATGATGTGGCGGTTGAGTTCGTGAACGATTTCGCGGGGTGTCATCGACATAACTGGGGCTCCGGGCTGGACGAGGTTTACACCTCCGAGTCCAGCTCCTCGATTGTCAGGTTTTGGTTGGTGAACACACAGATTGAACCGGCAATGTTTAAGGCGCTCTCCGCGATCTCGCGGGCGGACATTTGCTCGGTATGTTGCAGCATGGCCAAGGCTGCGGCTTGGGCGAAACCACCGCCGGAGCCCATTGCAATCAGGCCGTGTTCAGGGTCTACAACATCACCGTTGCCGGTGATGATCAGAGATGCATCCTTGTTGGCCACAGCCAGCATGGCCTCGAGACGGCTTAGCGAGCGATCGGTGCGCCAGTCTTTTGCCAGCTCCACAGCGGCGCGAACCAGATGGCCCTGATGCTTTTCCAGTTTCCCTTCAAAGCGCTCAAACAGGGTAAAGGCATCCGCCGTGGCGCCCGCAAAGCCTGCGAGTACTTGGCCGTGATAAAGACGGCGGACTTTCTTTGCGTTGCCTTTCATAACGGTATTGCCAAGAGATACCTGGCCGTCGCCGCCCATGACGACTTTGCCGTTGCGGCGAACTGAAACGATGGTGGTCAAGGGAGAGTCTCCACGCAGCGGGGCGAAAATGCCCAATAGGAACCAAATGGGGGGCCATAAGGCAATTTTCAACGGCTGAGCAAGGATTCTTCACCAAAGCTGTTGTTAAGTGCCTTGGTGACTGGGTTGCGCGGGGGGATTTTGCGGGGATTTTTTGGGTAGAAGCAGAGGATTCAATGGCCAGCACCTGAGTGATGGCCATTGAATTGAACGCTTAGTTGCCTTGGCGTTGTTGCAGCAGCAAGTTGTTGAAGCCATTTTTGGACAGCGTGGCTTGTGACTTGTTGAGGTCTTCGCGAGTGGCGAACGGGCCAACCAGTACGCGATACCAAGTCTCGTCACGGACTTTGCCGGATTCAACGTTCACATTCTGACCAAGCATGATGATTTGCGCGCGCACGCTGTCGGCATCGTCCTTGCGGCGGAACGAGCCCGCTTGCAGGAAATACTTGGTGGTCACCGGAGCCTTGGCGATAACGGGTGGAGGCGGCGGCACTTCACCTGCCAGCGCGGCTTCAGCGCGTGCGGCGTCGATCTTGGCGGCTTCCTCCGGGGTTACCGGCTTTTGCTCAGGCGTTGGCGGCGTTTTTTCCACAGCCTCAGGCGGCACGATGACTTCAGAGCCTGGCAACAGGGTGTAGAAGTCATATTTCGGCTTTTCCGGGCCTGGATCAGGCTTGGTTTCCTTGGCTTTATTCTGGCTGTGTTGAGCCTTTTGCTCGGCGGCGCGCTTTATCGCATCGTCACCGGGCTTGAGATTCATCAGCAGCATCACGAAAACCCCGATGGCCAAACCGCACGCCAGCCAGATCCAGCCCGGCATTGGTTTTTTCGCAGGCGCCCGATTGCGGCTCGCGCCACGCTTGGGTGCTGGTTTTTTACGTGCAGCCACTTACATACGCTCCAGAGTTTCCAGGCCCAGCAGTTCCAGGCCCTGCTTCAACGTGCGACCGGTCAGTGCCGCGAGGCGCAGGCGGCTTTGCTGGGTAGCAGGGTCTTCGGCCGCGAGAATTGGGCAGTGTTCGTAGAAGCTCGAAAACAGCCCGGCCAGATCGTAGAGGTAAGCACACAGTAGGTGCGGCGTACCTTTGTCGGCAACGCTGTTGAGGACTTCACCGAACTGCGCCAGCTTACCCGCCAGTTCGATTTCATGTGTGGCCTCAAGCTGCAATTTGCCGTCCACCTCGTCGAAGCTTTTCCCCAGTTTGCGGAAAATGCTGGCGACGCGCGTGTAGGCGTACAGCAGATATGGTGCGGTGTTGCCCTCAAAGCTGAGCATCAGCTCGAAGTTGAAGCTGTAATCGCTGGTGCGGTGCTTGGACAGGTCGGCGTATTTCACTGCGCCAATGCCCACGGCGCTGGCGATTTCGCGCAGTTGTTCTTCTCCCAGATCCGGGTTCTTGCCCTTGACCAGATTGTAGGCGCGCTCTTCGGCCTCATCGAGCAGGTCGATGAGTTTCACTGTGCCGCCATCGCGGGTCTTGAACGGACGGCCATCAGCGCCGTTCATGGTGCCGAAGCCCATGTGTTCAAGCTGCATGTCTTGTGCAACAAAGCCTGCGCGGCGAGCCACTTCAAAGGCCATCTGGAAATGCAGGGCCTGACGCTGGTCGACAAAGTACAGGGCGCGATCAGCTTTCAGGGTGTTGCTGCGATAGCGCATGGCGGCAAGGTCGGTGGTCGCGTACAGGTAACCGCCGCCAGCTTTCTGCACGATTACCGGCAGAGGATTGCCGTCTGCGTTCTTGAACTCGTCGAGGAACACGCACTTGGCGCCGTCGCTTTCGCTTAGCAGCCCTTTGGCTTGCAGGTCGCTGACCACGTTTGCCAGATCGTCGTTATAGGCGCTTTCACCTTTGACGTCTGCCGGGGTCAATTTGACGTTGAGGCGGTCGTAGGCCTTCTGGCAATGCGACAGCGAAATCTCGTTGAAGCGGTGCCACAAGCGCATGCACTCAGGCTTGTTCGCCTGAAGCTCCACCACCAGTGCGCGAGCACGATCGGCAAACTCAGGTGATTCGTCAAAACGTTTCTTGGCGGCGCGATAGAAACCTTCCAAGTCCGCCAGTTCGCTCTCAGCGGCTGCAGGATTCTCTTCCATGAAGGCCAGCAGCATGCCGAACTGCGTGCCCCAGTCGCCTACGTGGTTCTGGCGGATGACTTCGTCGCCCAGGAACTCAAGGACACGGCCAACCGCATCACCGATGATGGTCGAGCGCAGGTGGCCGACGTGCATTTCCTTGGCGAGGTTGGGTGACGAGAGGTCAATCACCACGCGCTGGGCAGGCCCGGCTTTACGCACGCCAAGCTGGGCATCTTCAAGCAAAGCGTCAACGCGCCCGGCCAGAGCTTCGATGTTTTGATAAAAATTGAGGAAACCCGGGCCTGCGATTTCGACCTTGCTGATTTGCGGGTCGGCAGGCATTGCAGCAATCAGCTTCTCCGCCAGATCGCGCGGCTTCATGCCGGCAGGCTTGGCCAACATCATGGCGATGTTGCTGGCGAAGTCGCCGTGGGTTTTGTCCTTGGTATTCTCGACCTGAATGGTCGGGCTCAGACCCTCAGGCAACACGCCTTCGGCGGTCAGGCGGGTCAGGGCTTGCTGGATCAGGTTGCGAATGCTGTCTTTCATGGTCTGCTCAGTCGGCCGTGGCGTGTTGAAAACTCTGCATTATCGGCGGCTTGGGCCTGCGGCTTCAAGCTTCAACCTATCAATGGCAGGTAAACAGGCAATTATCGGGTATTTTCGTGTGTTTGGCGTAGAGAAAAGCGGCGCGGCTCAAAACATGTCAATCGGGTCGACATCCAGCGACCAGCGCACTGCTCGGCCGCTGGGCATCTGTTCCATTGCGGCGAGCCATGCATGTAGAAGGCGGTGCAAGGGCGCGCGTGCGGCAGATTGAATCAGCAACTGCGCCCGATAACGTCCCGCGCGGCGCTCCATTGGGGCTGGCACTGGCCCCAGTAATTCGATGCCCTCAAGTTGCAATTCGCCAAGGAGCATTTCGGCTTCAGCGCAGGCTTCGTCGAGAAACCCTTCGGCCTGGCCCGGTTTGTGGGCTTCTGCACGTAGCAGGGCTAAATGACAGAACGGCGGCAAGCCGGCGTCGCGGCGCTCGGTCAGGGCCTGTTCGGCAAAAGCGAAGTAGCCTTGCTCGGTAAGCTGGACCAGTAACGGGTGATCGGCCAGATGGCTCTGGATAATCACCTTGCCGGCTTCTTCGGCTCGCCCGGCGCGACCGGCAACTTGAACGATGAGTTGCGCCATGCGTTCGCTGGCGCGGAAGTCAGCAGAGAACAGCCCGCCGTCGGCATCAAGAATGGCCACCAGTGTAACGCGCGGGAAGTGGTGCCCTTTGGCCAGCATCTGTGTGCCGACCAGAATACAAGGCTCTCCGCGCTCGATGGTGGTCAGCAAGTTGTTCATGGCGTCCTTGCGCGAGGTGCTGTCGCGGTCGACGCGCAGTACCGGTACATCCGGAAACAGCGTGGCCAGCCGTTCTTCCGCACGCTCAGTGCCGGCGCCCACCGGGCGCAAGTCCACGCGCTGGCATTTGGGGCAGTTGCGCGGCTGACGCTCGGCATGCCCGCAGTGGTGGCAGCGCAGTTCGTTGGAGCGCTGGTGCACCGTCATGCGGGCGTCGCAGCGCGGACATTCCGACAGCCAGCCGCAATCGTGACACAACAGAGTCGGGGCAAAACCGCGCCGGTTGAGGAACACCAGCACCTGTTGGCCGGCAGCCAGCGTTTGGCTAATCGCTTGCTGCATGGGGCCCGATATCCCGGAGTCCAGCGGCAGGCTTTTTACATCCAGACGCAGGAAGCGCGGAGGCAATGCTCCGCCCGCACGCTTGTTGAGCTTGAGCAACTGATAACGCCCGCTGGTGGCGTTGTGCAAAGTCTCCAGTGACGGCGTGGCCGAGCCGAGCACAATCGGCACGTTTTCCTGATGCGCGCGAACCAGCGCCAGATCCCGGGCGTGATAACGCAAGCCTTCCTGCTGTTTATAGGAGGCGTCATGTTCTTCGTCGATGATGATCAAACCCGGATTTTTCATCGGGGTGAACAGCGCCGAGCGGGTGCCGATAATAATGTCGGCATCGCCGTCGCGGGCAGCGAGCCATGCATCAAGCCGGTCGCGGTCATTCACTGCGGAGTGCAGCAGGGCGATTCTGGCGTTGAAGCGGCGCTCGAAGCGCGCGAGTGTTTGCGGACCGAGATTGATTTCCGGGATGAGTACCAGCGCTTGCTTGCCCGCCTGCAGTGTCTGATGAATGAGTTGCAGGTAAACCTCGGTTTTACCGCTGCCCGTCACACCTGCCAGCAGATACGCGCCATAACGACCAAAACCTTCTTGCACGGATGCCGAGGCGGTGAGTTGCTCCTCGTTGAGCGGCAGCTCGGGTTGTGCCAGCCAATTACTGTGGCGGGCACTTGGTGCATGCTGGCGGGTTTCAACCACCACCAGACCTTTGTCTTTGAGTTGTTCGAGGCTGTCTTTACTCAGTTGCAGTTGGCTGAGTAGCGAATGGGCAACCCCATGCGGATGCTGGGCGATGGTTTTCAGCGCCTGACGTTGGCGCGGTGCGCGATTAAGGCGCGGGTCTTCAAGGTCGGCGCCCGGCGCGATTGACCAGAAGCGCTCCTGACGCGCGATCGCAGGCTCGCCCTGACGCAGTAGCGTCGGCAATGCCCAGCTGAAAGTGTCGCCAATACTGTGCTGGTAGTATTGCGCGGTCCACATGCAAAGCCGGAAAAAGGCCGGCGGCATGGGCGCTGTTTCATCCAGTATCTCAAGGGCTGGCTTGAGCTTGTCGGCAGGCACATCGCTGTGTGCGCTGACCTCGATCAAAACGCCAATCATTTCGCGGCGGCCGAAGGGCACACGCACGCGCATGCCTGGCTGCAGGGTATCGACAGACACGCCAGCAGGCGCCAGATAATCGAACAGGCGGCGTAGCGGCGAGGGCAGGGCGAGGCGCAGAATGGCGTTGGACACGCGGTGACTCCGCAAACAAAGGTCAGGATATTAGCATGGCTGCAGGCGACGGCTGGCAGTCACGTGATCTTGCATCAGCGCTTGAGTCTGTTATCATCCGCGGCCTATTTCTGTGCGGTATCTGACATAGGGTCAGGTGGCGGCACATATATTGAGGAATACCCCATGAAAGCTGATATCCATCCAGAATACGTCGCTATCGAAGCTACTTGCAGCTGCGGTAACGTGATCGAAACTCGTTCGACTCTGGCTAAGCCATTGAGCCTGGACGTTTGCTCTGAGTGCCACCCGTTCTACACCGGTAAGCAGAAAGTCCTCGACGCTGGCGGCCGTATCGACCGCTTCAAGCAGCGTTTCGGTGTGTTCGGCGCTACCAAGTAAGCAGCCAAACAGCCAGAAGCGACCTTATGGTCTGCTTCTTGTGTGTGAAAAAAGCGTCCCTTGTGGGCGCTTTTTTTATGCCTGCGTTTCTTGCAGCGCAGGTGCAGGCGCAAATACAGCCTCAGACGTTTTGTTCGGCCAGCGAGGAGCTCACCTACGTTTCGGTCAAGCGGGTGGTCGACGGCGATACCTTGCGCCTGGTTGATGGTCGCAGTGTTCGCCTGATCGGCATCAACACCCCTGAGCTTGGCCGCAAAGGGCAAACCGCTGAGCCATTCGCCGTCGCAGCGCAGCGCCATCTTCAGGCTCTTCTGGATGCCAGTGATGGACGAGTCGGCCTGCAATATGGTGCGCAGCGTCACGACCGCTACGGGCGCACGCTGGC
>MDTG01174497.1_pt1 | contig 12889 bp, 3 predicted proteins | sample 811421 | NCBI WGS metagenome assembly MDTG01 (sample SAMN05326645, study PRJNA326480) | marine metagenome | isolation source: seawater | place: Pacific Ocean: South East | collected 2011
AGCTTAGTAAGAAAGAATGGGATACCACTGAGATTCCTATAAAATCACATGAAAAAGAAATATTGAATCTTATTATTAAAGGATATGATAATGTCAATATAGTATATAATAAAAACCAATCTATGATTAATTTCTTAGCATTAGAACCTAATGATAATATTGTTAATCATATTTATAAAGAATATTTTAAAGATTCTATAATAAAAATGATAAAAAAGTATGATTTCGTATATACAAATATAGAGCCTACCATGAAATTTCAAAGAGTAAATTCCGTAGAAAAGTTAAAATTAGAGAATATAAGTAAAAATATTAAAGAACGTATGGACATTATATTCGAATTCCATTTATTAGCATTAGCCGAAATGGTAATGAAGTATTTTTATAAAAGTAAAACAGTATTATTTAATAAATCTTATTATACACTTCATCATTTGATGAAATTAAGTATTACAAACATTAACATACATGTTAAAAATTTTATAGAAGTTGTATTAATTGATTATTCTTTGGAATTAAATAAAGATGAAATGTTTTTACAAAGTAGTGATTTAATTGAAAAAAATGAACAGTTAGTATCTTTTCAAGATTATAAATTATATGAACATCAAAAACAATTATTTACAATTTGTAAAAATCCTAAACCAAAACTAGTATTATATATTGCTCCTACTGGAACAGGAAAAACACTTAGTCCCTTAGGACTTGCAGGAAAACATAAAGTTATATTTCTTTGTGCTGCTCGACACGTTGGATTAGCATTAGCAAAATCAGCTATTTCAATGGGTAAAAAAATCGCTTTTGCTTTTGGATGTAATGACGTATCTGATATTAGATTACATTATTTTGCCGCAAAAGAATATGTTAAACATCATACTACAGGAAAAGATATTAAATATAGAGACGGTACAAAAAAGGTGGATAATTCTGTTGGGGATAATGTTGAAATTATGATTTGTGATATTAAATCATACTTGTATGCGATGTATTATATGAATTCTTTTAATAAAACCGATAATATGATTATGTATTGGGATGAACCAACTATTACTATGGATTACCCAGAACATGAATTTCATAGTTATATTTCTGATATATGGCAAAAAAATATTATTCCAAATATTATTTTATCATCTGCTACATTACCACATGAAGAAGATTTACAAGATACTATTATAGATTTTACATCAAGATTTAACGATAGTCGGGTTTATAATATTGTTAGTCACGATTGCAATAAATCAATCCCAATGATAAATATTAAAAACCAAATTGAAATGCCACATCTGAAATTTGAAAATTATACTGAATTACAAAAATGTATTCAACATTGTGATAAAAATAAAACAATGTTAAGATATTTTGATTTAAATGAAATAGTTAAATTTATATATTATGTTAATAAAAACAATTATATCTCTGATGAACGATATATCATTTCTACAAAATATGAGGATTTGACTAATATGAATATGAACAATATAAAAATACATTATTTAGAATTATTACAAAAGATATTACCAGAACAATGGACTACCATTTATAGTCATTTTAATTCAGAAAGAAAAGCCATATATGATTCTAATATTCATATTGCTACAAAAGATGCTCATACTTTGGTTGATGGACCATCTATATTTTTAGCAGATAATACTGAAAAAATATCTAAGTTTGTATTACAAAGTATTAAAATACCAGAAATAGTTATCAATAATATGATGAAAGCAATAGAACATAATGATAAAATATTAGAACTTTTGAAAAAAAAAGAAAAAGCACTTGAAGACAGTCTGGGAGATGAAGTTGAAAAAGAACGTAAAATGACAAAGGAAGTATTTACTCCCGAACAAAAAAAATTACGTTCTGAAATAGATGGATTACACAAACTTGTAAAAACAATCGCACTAGATGAAATATATATGCCTAATAAATTGAACCATTTAAGAAAATGGACTGAAAAAACTATCATAGATAGAGAATTCTCTTGTGATATTGACCCAAATGATGTAGAAAAAATTATGTTAATGGAGGTTAAGAGTACTTGGAAAATATTATTATTAATGGGTATTGGTGTATTTACAAACAATCATGATAATAATTATACTGAAATTATGAAACAATTAGCACAAGACCAAAAATTATATATGATTATTGCTTCATCTGATTATATTTATGGAACAAATTATCAATTTTGTCATGGATATATTAGCAAAGACTTGACTAATATGACACAAGAAAAAACAATTCAAGCTATGGGACGTATTGGTCGTAATCAAGTAGGTAAAGAGTATAGTATTCGTTTTAGAGATGATGAACTATTAGATAAAATATTTAAACATAGTGATGTAAGACCTGAAGTAGATAATATGAATAAATTATTTAATACTCCAATTTAGAAACAGAAAAATACAATAAAAATAATTTTAATTAAATAATAAATAAAATAAATTATTTATATTTTTTTATATTAAAATTGAAGTATTATAATGTATTTTTTATAATTATAAATATAAAATAAATTAAATCAATATGCAAGAATATAAGTTTTGGGAAGGACCATCATTTTCGGTTATTATTAAAGAAAATAATCATCAACAATTAATTAATTATATTGATACGGTTATTAATAAATTTAAATATTATTTAAATAAGAATATATTTGTAAATATACAACAAATTACATTGTTAGATATATGTTCTGACATAATAGAAATTAAAGATTGTAATAATACAATAATAAATAAATATAATGATTTTATTGATTATTTAAAAGAAGTTCAAAATAAAACATATGATAGTTCAACTAAACTACATGATAATATTTTAAGTAAAGTAGAAATAAATGATTATAATGTATATAAAGATGATCACGGAAAATATAATATAATATTGAGACCTCAATTAGAAAGACAATCACATTATGATTTAACCATTCTTGAGAATGATATATGTAAATTATTATTACAAATTAGAAACAATTTAAGAGATGAGTTTTTGTATCGTGAATATTATTTAGATTATATTCAAAAAGAATATATTTATCTACAAAGTCAAATAATAAAAAATGAATTGATTATTTTAAAAAATACAGATTATTTAGATAAAGATTCTGATATATTTATATTATTGAGAATTTTAAAAAAAAGATATAAAGAACTAACAAATGAAATTGAATCTATGTTAGTTCTAATAAAAAATACCGGATATTCATATGCATTACATTATTCACACTCATATATGGATAATATTAATAATATTATTAAAAGTAACCATTGTACAAATTTTAAATAACTATACTGAAATATAACTAACTATTATTATTCAATTATAATCATTTATGAGTAAAATATAAAAAAATATATGTATAATTATTTATTTATAAAATTTAGGAATTATATTTTTTTGTATTATATTTTTTATGTGTTAAAATCTAATACATAATTTATTTATATATAAAGTTATGTGTTATTAATATATTAAATATGTATAAATATAAACTATATATTTACTATATTTTATATTTATACATATTTAATATTTTTACATGATTTGTAGTAGTATGATATATAAATTATTTTTAATTTAATTTAATTAAATATTTTTAACTAAAATAATAATATTAATAAATATTATAATGGTAAAATCAATTGCTATTAATAGTGTAAAATCAAGAGGCTATGATTTTGTAATTGAAATTGCGTCTTCTGGTATACAAAATTTTAATTCATTATCTCTTTTTATAAATAATGAAACTATTCATACTGGCGATAATCTTAATGTAATTAGGGTGGATTTGATGGAACATGTTACTGCGTTACGTGCAAATGGAAAAGTATCATTTACTATAAATTATAGTGATTATCAAATATTAAATAATGATAATACTTATTCGTTTGTTATTAAATCTAAATCTGTTTCTAGTTCTAATGGTTCATATGCAGTTGAAGATATTGTAAGTAATGTTATAAATACACAACGTGAAATTGCTTTAACTGTACCTGTTATTAAATCAGATAACATATTACCATTAGATAATGCTATTAGAGTTGAATTAGAAAATAATGGTTACGATACACATGCCACATTAATAACGTTTAATATATTAAACAATGATCATCGAAGTGATACTAATCATAATACAAATATTACGTTTGATTTAACCACTCATACCGGGCATGTATATACGTTAAATTTGCCTCAAAATGCTTCAAACTATGAAATTAATGCTCAAACAATTCAATATATTGATCAAACAAATTCTAAGTTTAGTGGTATATCTAATACCGTAATTGCTAGTAGTATTAATTCATCTAATCCTGTAAATCCTATTAGTGAAACAATTGGAGATGATTCTAAATTAACAATCTTATTAGGATTTGTAGAGGATTGGAATGTTGGATATGATGATTATGATCAAATTCGTGTATATATTTATAATGGTAATAATATTCTTCAACAATTTGATCTTAATACTGCGGACCTTACTGCTAATAATCTTCAACATCAATTTACATTGGATTTAATCGCTGGAGGTCAATATGATTTAGAATATGCTACCCAAAATTTAGGTAATGGTAATACTAGGGGAAATATAAGTGCTAAAACAACAATTGCAAATCAAACATTTACCGGATTTGGCACACTTAGTACTATTACCAATGTTACATTTAATAATGTTAATCAAGAGAATATGTTACTATCATGGACAGGATATAATGTAACAGGTCTTAATTCAACAACATACACATTAGTATTATCTAATGTAGGTGATAATAATGATACTAAACCATTTACTATTACTGCACATAATGACATTAATAATACAACATATTCTATTTCTTTTGATAGTAATGATATTACTGCTGGAATAGAATACAATTGTTCAATTCAAGCAAATTTTACTACGAAACATACAAGTACTGGTACTGATCAAAACAAAACATATAATAATAGTGTTACATCCAGTAATAATATGCCATATAAACTAGTTGATGATCCTTTAATAATTAATAAATTAACTACAGATGGTAGTAATGTTCTATTGAATTTTATTGGTTCCGATGGTCTTAATGGTATTTTTCCATTAAATTACAATATAGAATTAATGTATAAAAATGGTGATAATTTTATTAACATAGTAGATACAGATAATGCTGAGTCACCCGATAATAAATTAAATCAATTTATAGATGCTACCCAAATATATGGTATTAGCCATGAATTAAATTATATACCTACTATGCTTGATCATGAATATAATAGTAATAATAATACTAGTATAACAGAAACAATTCGTTTTGATAATTTTAATATAGATACATCATTAGGTAATGAATATAGTGTTAAATTTACTACTAGCTACAAAGAATTTAATAATACTGAAATAAATGGTGGTGTAATTGTTTCTCAAATTTTTGATAATCTAACTAATTCATCTGTTAAAACCTACAATGATTCACCAAATTATACAGGTGATATTACAATTACTGATGTTAATGATAGTACTGTTACATTTTTGTGGCCTACTGCTCCTGCTATTCAAGGATTAACATTTAACAAATACAATGTAGTTTTATATGATCTAAATGGAGAAAAAGCCCAATCTGATGTTACTGATAGCAATACTCTTACACATACATTTAATAATTTAGTTAATGGTACAGAATATTTTGTTAGAGTTAATGTTGTATATACAACTAATAAAAATGGAAAGGATACACCTGCTAATGTTAATACAAATACAATTAGTTCTAATGTCCTTGGAGGTCAAGGAACTCCATATAAAAGTAATTTATTACTAAGTAATTTATTTAATGTTGATACTACATCAATTACTACTATATTCAATGATGGAATAAATAATAATAATATTACTATTGGATGGGCATATGTAAATAATTTACTCAGTAATGCTAGTACTGTTGGTCTTAAATTAAAACGTGTTGATTTATCATTGGTTCCAGAAGATGGAGTGTCTGCTTCATTTACATCTGTAATTAATACTGATATTATTACAACAACTAGTCATACATTTAATAATGTTCCTTACAATAATGTAGGTTATAAACCTAAAATTACAATAGTATTTCAACCAGTAGAAGATGATATAGCTGATGTTGCAAATAGAGTTATACTTGGTAAAGAAGTTGTTGGAGCTCTTCGTATTCCATTTGATAACGTTGTAACAGATGATAATAACTTTAAGGTAACATCACTTGTTATTGGTGATTTCGTTAACGATATAAGTGGAACAAATGACATTACTGTAAATTGGAATATTTTTGATAATGCTATTGCAACTGCAAAAGGATTAACCTTTAAAGAATATATTGTTGATTTAGTTGATCTAAATGGAAATAATGATCTTAAAAAGACAATTACTATTACTACTAGAGAAACTATTACTCATACATTCAATACAGTTGCTTATAATATAAATGGTTATAAAGCCATTATAACTAGTGTATTTGAACCAATTGAAACATCAAATACTACTATATCAGGAAGTTCTCTTGATTCAACTAATACACTAATTGTTTATGATAAAGTTATTACTGGTAGCGGTTATAATGTAACTGATGTTAATTTTACAAATACTGTTGATAATAATACAAATGTTAATATTAGTGTTTCATGGACAAATGTAGTTGATTTACAAGATACTATGGATTTGATTGGATTAGATTTTGTTAAGTTTGTTGTTAAATTAACTGATGCCGTTACTGGATTAGATGTTGATGGTACATCTGCTGATATAACTGTCATAACTTCTGCTACTCATACATTTAATAATGTTGCATATAATAATAATGGTTATCACTGTATCATTAAAACCATATTTAAACCAAAGGATACATCTTACTCTAATGAAGAAATTGTTACTGATTTAACATCTACAACTGATAAATTAATACCTGCTTCTGATGATATTTCAGTTAATCCAAATTTTAATGTTAATAATATTACATTCAATTCATTTAATAATTTAGAAAATGGTAAGAATAGTATTGAGGTTAAATGGGATGGTCAAATTATTAATAGTAACGCTACTAGTAAAGGATTAGATTTTGAACACTATTTAATTGAATTATATGATGCAACTACTCAAAATATTGTTACCACATATATTGATACTACAATTACTAGTGATTCTCATACATTTACTGATGTTATTTATAATAATAATGGTTATAAATGTAAAATTACTTGTGTATTTTCTAAGTTAGCAGATGCAAATGATACTATATCTGGTGCAATTGTTTATTGTACAAGAACATTTATTCCTTATGATCAGGATGTTGGTACTGATTATACAGTATCCGATCTTGATTTTACTTTATTAAATAATAAATCCATTTCAATTGGATGGACTAATTATACTGATTTAGTAAATAGTTTATCTGCTGTTGGGTTAGATTTTAAACATTTTATTGTTGATTTAATTCAACAAGGAGGAAATACTGTAAATGATAAAACAACTAATATTACTACTAATACTACTAACACACATACATTTACTGATGTTGCTTATAGTAATACACATGGGTATAAATGTAGAGTTACTGCTGTATTTAATCCAAAAGATACAGTAGATTCTAATATAGACATTCAATCTAATGCTATAACAAGTACTCGTATTGCTAAGCCTTTTAATAATAATATATCAGCAAATAATGATTTTAAAGTAAGCACTGTCACTATAGATAGTTTTAATAACGTAAATACTAAAAATGACGTAATTGTTACATGGAATGATGTTGTTACTGCTAATAATGCCGCATTAAATGGATTACAATTCAAGTATTATACTATTGAATTAGTAGATGTAGCTAATAATGTTAGTTTAAAGAAAACAAGCAATAATAACACTATTGGTACAACCACACACACATTTAATGAAGTTGATTATAATAATAATGGTTATAAAGCGAAGGTTATTGCTGTATATCAGCCATTTGATGATCAATCTATTACAGATGTTGTTATTGTATCAGGTGATACAATTGAGTCAGGTAATACTTTAATTCCATATCAAAAAGTAGTTGGAGCTGAATTTCTTGTTGCTGATATAATTCTAAAAGATTTAAGTAATGATGAAGTTATTCTAGAATGGACTCCTTATACAAATTTAATAAATGAATTATCAGCTGTTGGATTAGATTTTAAACATTATTCATTTGGATTTACAAATGTAGCTACTAATGTTGATGGATTTTTAAGCACAACTATAATTAATTCAGCAACATCTACAAATACATTTAGTGGATTGGATTTTGTAAATAGTTACAAGTTAAAATTTAACTCAATTTTTAAACCAAAAGATCCTAATTTTTCTAATACAAATATATCAAATGATACTTTAGAAAGCACACGTACTATAAGAGGTTATGATAACGATGTAGTAGATGATTCAAATTTTAATTTAACAAGTATTACATTTGGCAACTTTACTAATGAAGCAGATAATAAACATAATCTAGTTGTTGATTGGGTAGGTGATGCACATACTACAAATGTTAATAATAAAGGGCTACAATTTAAACATTATCAGGTTGAATTAGTTAATTTGACCGATAATAGTGTAGTTACAACAAGTACAATAACTGATGTAAATACTAAAACTACTACATTTAATGATATTATTTATAATAATAATGGTTATAAATGTAGAGTAACCAATGTTTATAAACCATTTGATAATAATTCTAGTAATGTAGTTGTTCTTGGTAGTGTTATTACTTCAACTAGAACGATTATTCCTTATGATAAAGATATTGAAAATAATTATGTAGTATCAAATATTATTTTTACACAATTAAATGACCAATCTATTAGTGTTGGATGGACTAAATTTTCTAATTTAGCTACTACAATAGCTAATATTGGATTAGAATTTAAACATTATATTGTTGAATTAATCGATGAAAATGGAAATAATGATCTTAAAAAGACAACCACTATAAATAATATAAATACTGTTAGTCACGAATTTACTGGTGTTAGTTATAATAATAATGGTTATAAATGTAAAGTTACTAGTGTATTTAGACCAAAAGATAGTGTTGATACTGGTGTAGAAATAAGTTCTGATACTATATCTAGTACTCGTATTGTTAAACCATTTGACAATGATGTAACAGATGATGCTAACTTTAAAGTAACAAATGTAGATTTTGCTCCATTAGATAATAATATAACTGTTACATGGAATACATCTATTAATAATACAACTCTTGAAAATAAAGGACTTAACTTTAGTTCTTATTTACTTGAAATCATTAATTTATCTGATAGTAGTGTTATAGTACAAACAATATCTACTGATATTACTTTTTCAACCTTTCATTTTTCAAATGTTACTCTACCAACTTCATATAAGGTTAGTGTTACAACACGTTTTACTCCTTTAGATAATATTTCACAACAGAATGGGGTAAGTATTGTTGGTGCGAATGTCGATTCAACTAGAACATTTATTCAATATGACACTGATGTTAGTAATGAATATCAAATATCTAATATTGTTTTTACTGAATTAAATGATACTAGTGTTACTGTTGGATGGAATAATTATCCTAATTTACAAACTGAAATAACAAATGTTGGTTTAGCATTCAAATATTATAATGTTAAATTAATTCATCCTACAACTAAAGAAACAGTTGAAGAAAATAATGTTACCAATATTAATGCTTCTACCACAACATTTCAAAATGTTGCATATAGTACTGATGGATATCAATGTAGAATTATTAGTTATTTTAATCCAATTGATACAAATCATTCATCTGAAATTTTAGTGAATAACCCTGTTGATAGTACTAGAACGATTATCATTTATGAAAATAATATATCAAATAATTTAAATTATCAAGTTAGTGATATAGAATTTAATAGTTTTACTAATAATAATAATAATGAAGTTGTAATTAATTGGACACATAATATTAGTAATGTTAATGCTAATTTAATTGGGTTGAAGTTTAAACATTACAAGGTTGATTTAGTTGATCAAAATGGAATAATCGCAACTAAAACAACTAATCTTACTACTATAGCAACTACTACACATACATTTACCAATATAGGCTATAATTCAAATGGTTATAAATGTGAGATTACTGTTGTATTCGAACCATTAGATTCTGTTTCACAAACTGCTAATGTAACCGTATTATCTCAAAAAGTATCTAATATTGGAACTTTTATACCATATGTAAAAGATGTAACTGGCTTAGCTAATAATAATATTGTTTCATCTACAATTACTAATATACCTGCTTATAATACATTAACTGATAGAAATACAGTAACCGTTAGCTGGGAAAAACCAGCTGGTTATGTAACAAATAATAATAATCTAGGAATTTATTTAGATCAATATATGGTAGAACTAATTCCAATTAATACAAATATTAATAAAATACTTCCTCAACTAATTGATAATGTAAATACTATAACAACTACTTTTAATAATATCTTGTTTGATTCACAAGGTTATAAAGTATCAGTTATACCTATGTATAAATCATTATCCAATATATTACCAGTTGAATTAGCAGGTGACACTGTAGAAAGTGGTGTTGAATTTACTACAATAAATACAGCTTTAATAACAAATAGTGAATTATACTTAACATTAAGTAAAACTCTAGGTAACAATGATAGTTCTGTAACTATAAACTGGGTTCCTCAAGATAATAATGTTGGTGATTATCAATTTGAAAAATATAATGTAGTAGTTACAGATAAAACTGACAGTGCAGTATTATCCAATACAGATATCACTACAAATACAGATACAGACGAAACCATAGCTAATATTACAAATGGTAAAACATATGAATACAAAGTTATTGTTCATTATAAAAGAATAATAAACGGTGTTACCAGTAATGATTATGATTTATCATATGAATCTAAGATTGATGATTTTATTGTAACTGATATAGTATCAGCTGTAACTATCAGTGCTAATGGATCTGGTAAAGTAAAATTAGATTTTGTGATTCAACCAAATGGTAATACTGTAAATAAACTAGTTTATAATATAATTAATTTTAGCAATGATAATCTAGTTACTATAAATGAAAATGTAACATTTAATACGAATGGAACTGTAACTCATTCAAAGGAATTTGATGGTATAACATATGATAATGAGACTAATGTAAAATATGTCGTTAAACTAAATAATGACACAACCACTTTTGAAACATTAACTAATTTTTAAGGTTATTGATTTTTGTTGGTAAATTTTGTTGATATATTTGATAATTTATAATTGAAAAAAATCTGTCTAAACATCTATAATAAAAATTTATATTTATATTTTTATTATATTAATACTAGTATTGAAGAAAAGGAAATTTATTATTTATATACTGACTTATAAACTTTATATTTATTATATGTATTTAATTCTTTTCTAGTATCTGACAACAATTCTATATTTGTTCTTCTACTTTGTTTTATATCATTTATTTTTTTTATAATATTTGCTTCACTCTCTTTTTGTGATGATTTATCTAAATTAGTTGGTTTAGGTATAGACTTTTTTGGCGCTACATAAACTACTGGTCGTTTGTTTGATTGAAATGATGTTCTTTTTTTAAACGAAAACATATATATAATAACAATATAAAAAATAATTATATAATATAATTTAACTAAATAATATTTGTTTTGTAGCTTTCCAATGTGAAATTTGTGTTCCCATTGGATTTATAAATCTTGTATTAAACAATATACCAACAATTATTATCATAATAATTCCAATTGTTTTATTAAAAAAAAACATAATGAGAGAAAATAGAAAAAGAAAAATAAATGTATATTGAGCCATATTAATCATAGATTCAAAATGTTTTTTTGCTTTCATACCTTCTTCAAAATTTTTATGCATAAACTGAAGAACAACCATACCATTTTTTCCTGAAGGTTCAAAATAATACTCATAAAAAGGCATACAGTTATGTTTATTCATTATATAATCTAATACATATTGTGGATATACATATATTAATGGAGCAGTACTATAACATTTAAATGAATAAAATGGAGTAAATTTCATTTTATTTTCAATATTATATTCCCATATTCCTTTATCAGCAATATTATTAATATTTTCAATTAAATATTTATTTTTGGTACTTAATATGTATGCACCTCCACGAGCTAAACGAAGACCAACTTCTATAATTTTATCATCTCTATATTGAACATTAACAGCACCAGTGAATCCCACCATATGTGTATTAACCCAATCTGTTATCTTAGGAATAGGCTTACTTTTACAATCTATATATTTCCATTCATCAATAAATTCATTTTGAGAGTCAGAATAAATATATGTTATCTGATATACTATCTGTCCATTAATTAAAAAATAATCGGTCATTTGTTCTTTTGCATCAATAAATTCAGACCACATCATATCTGGAATATTTTTATAATTATTTATTTCACTCCATGATTTAATTTTAAAACAGTTTTTACTACTTGCTGTTTCATGACCCCATCTTGGTTTTATAAAAATAGGAAGTTCTATATTTTTATTTTCATTTAATTTATCCAAATCACCTGCTAATAACCCTTGTGATTGTGCTACCCATAATTTATCATAAACAAAATTATGGTCTCTATATTTATAAAAGGCTTGTCCATCAAAATCGGGAATTTTTTTAGATATGAAATATTCAAATGGATCTACATATGGGTTCATAAATCCCATTATATTACACCATTGGATTTCATATTTACTTAATTGTTTAATTTTTTTTTCGATTATCGACATAATATATATATATTTAAAATATATTAAATAATTATTAATATATTTTAACTTTTTTTTCAAAGAGTATTTGGATTTTAGAAAATGGACATAAAA
>MDTG01297945.1_pt1 | contig 12889 bp, 5 predicted proteins | sample 811421 | NCBI WGS metagenome assembly MDTG01 (sample SAMN05326645, study PRJNA326480) | marine metagenome | isolation source: seawater | place: Pacific Ocean: South East | collected 2011
TAAAAAGTCAAATGCGGTATTTCCACCAGCAACAACTCGTAAATCATCTGCAGAGTGTTCTTTTATGTATGTATTACTTCCACCATCAAAGAATAAGTTTTTACCAGATGCAATAAGAATGCTAGAATTAAAAGTGTTATTTCCACTTGTAGCTGTACTTGATATATTACCACTCGCATTTATAGCAGCAGTTGTTAATGTACCTGTAAATCTACCAGTTCCTTGAACATCTAATTTATATGCAGGATTTGTACCGTCTCCGATTCTAAGACTTCCGCCTTCTATTAATTTCATAGCAACACTTCCACCAACATCCCATCTATGATAGCCAGTCGTAGTGTTATTCATATCTACTGAATATTCTAATCCTGCAGATCCTCCTCCTATAATTTGGTGTTTTAATCCGCTAACATCTGTATCTTCCCACATTATTGCAGGTGATGCTGCTGCGAGGTGAATCATTCTAGTTGGTGCAGAAGTTCCAACACCTATAAAACTTCCAGTGATTGTCATTGCTGGAGAAGAATATTTACCCATAACAACACGATCATCTTCAAATACTTCTAATATCGGAATACCTGAAATATCAGATACTGACATTAGAGATCCTGAGAAATTATCAGTTACAGAAAATAATGAGCCTGACGTTCCATGTATTTCAAGTGGCGTTCCACTTCCGTCGGCAACAATTTTGTGTGCATCAAGCCTTCCAAAAGAACCAGTTGATGTTGATGAACCGCTTACGTTACCAGAAGTAATTAATCCTGCTGCAGTTATAGTTCCACTTGTTGTATCATTAGCATTATTTTTAAGAAAAGCATCATCAACATTTAATGTGTCTCCACTTAGCGTAATATTTGTTCCAGCGACTAAATTTGTATTACTAGAAATATCAATGCTACTTAGTGTTGCCAAACTTCCTAATCCTAAAGTAGTTCTTGCATTACTAGCTGCAGCATCGTCAATTAAACTTGCACCAAATGTAGATATTGTTGTATTATTTGGTACTGTAAGCGATTTTATTCCATCTAAGTCTGTAACTTCAGAATCCATTAAAGCTCCAGCAGCTTGTACATTTGTACCGTCTGTCACATCTGCACTTGCTTCTATTGCATTTAATTTACTGTGATCAGCATCTGTAAAAACATTTGAGTCTGATGCAGCTTCTACTGCTGCCCTAATTTCTGCATTACTTTGATCAGCAGTTGCACCTGATTCTATACCATCTAGTTTTGATCCATCACTAGCTACATCTCTTCCATCAACTGTACCGCCAACAGTAATATTATTTGTAATTGCCAACCCTGCAAATGTTGGAGAATTACCAGTTCCAATTGCCTGTCCTATTGCTATATCGTTTGCGTTTACTGTTACACCTGTTCCAGCACCAATATTAAGAGTTCTATTAGTTGTTATATCACCGCCACCAGTCAAACCAGCGCCAGCAATAACATTTACATTCGAATGGTCTATATGCTCATTTGCAACAAAACCAGATGTTGAGTCGTGAACAACATCAGAGCTAGCTAATGTTATTGTTCGATTTGCAGCAATTGTTCCACCACCACTTAAAATTCCGCCTGCTGTTATTGAAACAGAGCTATGATCTATATGTTCGTTACCTACAAATCCGCTTAAGTTATCATGAACTATTTCTGAGTCATTGGTCGCAATACTATCAGCACTAACTGCAATACCTGTGCCTTGTCCTATATTAAGAGTTCTTGTAGCCTGTATTGTTCCGCCGCCTGTTAATCCTGCGCCTGCAGTTATTGTTACGCCACTATGATCTATATGCTCATTTGCTACAAAACCGCTTAGATTATCGTGAACTATTTCAGAATCATTTGTTGTAATATTATTTGCATTTGCTGTTATACCTGTTCCACCAATAACATTTAGTGTAACATCTCCTGTTCCTCCACCAGTTAAACCTGTACCAGCTGTAATTGTTTGATCATCTTTTGCGCTAGCCTCTATGCCGTCTAATTTTGATCCGTCAGTGGATAAGTCTCTTCCATCAACTGTTCCTGTTACTGCTATATTTCCTACGACATCTAATTTTTGTTGTGGATTTGTAGATCCTATTCCAACATCACCATCAGTATCTATTCTCATTCTTTCTGTTTGATTTACATCGAACCTCATTGAATGCGCACCAGTTGATCTTATAAGTACTGTTGATGATTCTGCTCTTAAATCTAAGAAAGTATTATTTGTTGTATTCTGAATTCTTTGTGTAGGTACTGATGAACCTTGTAAGTGTAGTAAAAATCCTGGGCTGTCTGTTCCTATGCCAACATTACCTCCATTATAATAGATGTTTGATCCACCTGCCCATCTACCTGTAGCAACTGGCTGTCCAGCTATTAATAATTGGCCAAATGAACCTGTGCCAGACGAAGATACATTTGATCCTGTAAAATGTGTTACTGATAGTGAAGTTATACTAGCTGACGGTATTAATGATCCTGTTATTACATTTGTTATTGCAGCTGAAGGTATTGTGTGAACGTGATTTCCTCTTGCATAATCAGCTACATTTCCAGGAGACAGTGCACCTCCAATTGGTTCAGGATTTGCAGCGTATGGCTGCAAAGATGGTGCAGCTAATGTTCCTGCAATTTGGCTATCGTTTGTAAAGCTTTCTCTATTAATACTAGTACCTGCACTTAATAATCCACTACCACCTCTAAATTCTATACCAGCACCAGTCATCTTTAAAAAGCTGTCTTCAGAATTGTATATTAACAACCCTTCTTGTGTCATCTCAACTTTTCTAGTATTACTTCTTAATGAAAAATTATCAAATGTTATTTCAGTTTCTGGATATTCTGGAGATGTGCTGGTTACAATTTGTTTTGTAAATGTCCTTCCGGAAATATCAGAATTTACTGTTCCTTTATCTGCAGCAAATAGAGGTTTTTCTACTGAAAATCCACTATCATCATTTATTGAGCCTGTCAAAACAAGCCTTATATATTCAGCTGCTACTGGAACTTCTGCACTTGCGCCAAAACTATTGTATTGGCCACTGCCCAAGAAGTATTCACCATATCCATTTGATGCAGTATATTCAGCAGCAGGTAAAAATGGTACCCATCCGCCGCCTCCTGATGCACTATATTCTGCTCTAAAATATTGTGGCCCTAATCCTCTATCCTTTCCTTTGCCGCTAAATGATGAACTAAATCTTGCAACAGAACTAAAAGATAATGTGTCACCTGCTGAAATAGACTGTGTTACGATTTGAGTAAGCTCGTATGTATTTGTTGTTGTATAATTACTTGCACCTGAAGGTACAACCACATCTAGAGTTACTCTACCACTAACAGCTTTGTGTTCATTTACATATCCGTTTCTATCTGTTAGACTTATATTGACACCGCCTACTTCTACAAATGACCAGCTAGTTATTGTTGAAACAAAATTTCTTCCTGCAGATAATGAGCCAACTTGATCTTCAAAACTATTATTTTCTACATATTGACTACCGCCACCTACTGTAGAAAGAGAACCTGATTTTACTTCTACACGGCTTACGCCTGCACCGTCTTTAATTTTTAGTCCAGGTAATATACTACTTAATTCTACAGTGTTATCAGTATTTCTTAATATTGAATTTGTTAATTCAAATCCACCAATTTTTCCACCTGTAAATAAAACAGAAGATCCTGTAATATCTCCAGTTGCTTTTACGTTAAACGGTGCGCTTCCACTTCCAGCCAATGCTGTTGCACCTGCAAAAAATCTTGTATCACCTGCAACTGACATACCAGTAAATTTACCTGACGTCTCTTTAAATAATTGATTGCTTCCAATTACCCAATTTCCAATAAATCCTGTACTAGCTGTCAGTGTACCTTCAATAACTGCACCACTTGCAATAAGCCTTCCGCTTGAAGACACTGCAAAGTCAGGGCCGAACCGTACGTAATAAGGATTTGCTTGCGTAGGTGTGAAGTCTATATAATATCCGTTATAAGGATTTGTTTCAGGTCCTTCATCTGACTTATAAAGTGCAGCACCTCCTGCATCAAGAGTTGCATTGCTACCACTTAATTTATCTCCAACAATATTCCATCCAGCTATTGAACCTTCAGTCGCTGTAATAGAGCCTGATATTATGACATCACCGCTAGAAGAAAGATGAAATGCAGATGAACTTATTTCTATAATTCCTTGTGAACCAGAAATGAATTGTGTATTTGTACTACCAACAAAGAATGCGTCTGCTACAACTTCAAATCTACTTGGTATTGTGCTAAACCTTAAACTACCAGATTGACCTACTAATTCTAATCCAACACCTGCGTAATTATCGCCTGAGTCAGGTAAGACAGATCCACTATAAATCATCCAGCCCGTATTATCAGCACTTAAACTTGCGCTAGTAAAACCTTGATATTGAACTGACCTTATAAACCCTGAACCTGTTGCTCCTGATCCTCCTGTTTCTGGTAATGTTGATGCGACACCACCCATCTGTATACCGCTTCCTGTTGTATCTCCGCCTAAAAATAATGAACCTTCTACAGTGTTATCATTTCCTGCTATTAATAAATTCTCACCTTGAAATGTTATACCGTCAGGAAAATTAGGCTGTGTTGTTACAACAGTCTGAGCTTTATTATTATTTACATCGTAAAATTCTACAGCAAAATCTAAATTATCAGGTCTTTGTGCAAGTGTAGGTATTGGTGCAACTAATTTAATTATTTCTGGAGAAAAGTTTGTTTCTGATGCAGGTCTTATTGACAAGTCTGCTACATGCCAGTGGCCGCCTGTAAATCTTATTTGTAATATTCCTGTTCCAGTCCTTTGAGGTGAGAATGTTGCCTCAAATTCAGGCTCAGTTTGTCCTAATAATTGTCTAGAAGCATTATCAAATTTAACCCTTCCAATTGGCTCTCCATAACCATATTGGCCGTTTACACTAGACATATTAAATGCAGAACCTGACATGTGGAAAACAGCCTTTATTGTGTCTTGTTCACCGTATGTATTATCTGCTATCAATTTTGCTCTTACTACATATTCATTGCCTGCAACAAAACTAGATGAGTATTGTGGTTTTAATTGGATCTTTATTGCTTGGTCTTCATCGTCAGCAAGCATATCAACACCTGAGCCTGATATGAACAATGAATTTGCCATATACTCAGGATCAGAAGCTGTTTGTAGTGTTGTGGATGATGCTATTCCATTTAGTCCACTAGTTGCATCATAAAAACTAGTTACAATTGAATCAGACTTAAAAAATCCTAATCTATTTGTTGATGTTGTGCTATTATGGTCTACTAATAATTCAGGAGACTCAATAGGCGTGTCTGCTATTTTTGTCCAATTACCGTAAGGACCGTTATTCTTAACATATGCAGCAACTCTATTTACATCACCTGAGAATGTCCTCATTGTGTGTACTGTTATTTCTGCAAAAGATTTAAAATCAACACTGCTTGTGAAAAATGTTCTTTCTCTAGGATAATTTATTTCGTATAAACTTTCTCCCATTGCAGATATTTCAAAATCGCCGCTAGAAGAATTAAAAATACCAAAAGGTTTTTGTACAGCAACAGTATTTTTATTTAGTACTTCTACAATTGATGATGAATATGCAACAGTAGAATGAAAGCTTTGTGTTGTAAAATATGGTGTTGCTTGTGGGTCTGTTATCTTTAAAGTTCCACCTTGCATTGATGAAGAAAATTGTGCGCCGACTATTGTAAATGTGTATCTTTCACCTAAGTTAGGAGATTGATTTCCTATAGGACTTGATCCATAAGTCTGATCAGTATAATTTGGTACTTCACCGTAAGAAGCATCGTCTAAAGAAAAATTTCTACCTTCTGTATTTGCGACTGGTTTACCAACAACCAAGCCAACAGTTTGAGTCAAGTTTCCTTGAGTTGTTTCAACAATATTTAATTTTGGTTTGAAGACTTCTTTCGCAGATATTTGAGGTCTCTTAAAAAATCTTATTGGCCTTGTGTTAGGTATGTCTTTATTTATTATAAAGCTTTTAGTATACTTTACATTATAGACATCTATAAACTCAGGAGGTATATCATAATCAACTGTAGTTGGATCAACCTCACCTAATATTGTTAGAGTTGCTGCACCAGCAGATATATCTTGATAAATTTCTACAGATACCCTTACACCGTTTCCTTCTTCATAAGAATAAACAGGTTCTATGTAAACTGGATTGCCTTGATTATCTAATATTTCTATTTTTATCGAAACATCTTGCCTTAAGTATTGTGAACCTAAAATAAGAAAAGATGATCTACCAGTTGACAGTTCGTCAGGAAAATCAGTTACATTAAAGTACTCAGATACAGCACCTGTCTCTTGTGTAAATGTGTCTACAGAGTTTAAATTTTGTAATTTTACAGTTCTTTGCTTTACGGACATTGTGAGAATCTCATTTGTAATAATTATAATTTTTTTAAAATTATTTTTAAGTTATATAATTTTTATATAATTATTATACAAAAGGAGAAACTAGTGAGTAACATAAAAAGAACGCGTATGTGTGTATACTTAGATGTTGATCTATCTGATTGGATTAAAAAGAACGCGATTAGCGAATATAGAAGTTTTAGTTCTTTCTTAAACAAGTTGATGTTGGATCATAAAGAGAAAGTCCAACAAAATAGCAAGATGAACGTATTAAAAAGTGAATCTAAAATATAATCTTGCTGTAACCGTTATTGTCTTGTATTTCTAATAATACATCTGTAAAATCTCTCATAGCATCAATGTGAGAAATTATGAGTGAAAACTGATAAACAGACTTTAAATATTGAAATAGCTGGTGAACTGAATTTAAGTTGTCACTATCCATTGTTCCCCACCCTTCATCAATTGCGATAAAGTTAGGTCTAGGAAGGTTTGATATATTTGTTAATGCAACACGTATTGCTAGTGTTGAAATAAATTTTTCCATTCCTGATGCCATTTCTAACGGCCAAGATTTATCATCATCGTAGGCAATATAGTTATTAATATTTTTACCATCCATATCAAATATAATTTGAAAGTCTACTATTTGTGACAGAATATTATTTACTTCTGATTCTACATTAGTAAGTACTTTTGACATAAGTGAATATCCAACACCATTTTTATCCAGAGCAATTAAATAATATTTATATGCTTCATATTTTTCTTCTAAGTCTTTTACTTTTTCAATTAACTGTATTATCTCACTTCTTTTAGATTCTAATGCAGATTTTTTACCTACATACTGTTGGATGTCTGAATTTGCAGATTTTATTTCTGTGTTTATTATTGACTCATTATCTTTTAAAGAATCTATTTTTACTTGAACTCTATTGTTAAATGAAATATCTTTTTGATATGATTTAGTTCTTTTAATTTCAAGCTTTATAGATTTTTTTAATGCCTCTTTAGTAGTAATAGTAGACTGTATGTCTTCTATCTTTTGTGTCTCTTGCTCTATAGTCCTTATTTCTCTTTTTATTTGGCTATTTAGTTCTTCAAATTCTGTATACGACTTTGGCACATCTTCATGAATGTTAATTTTATTTTCTAGCGTCTTTAATTCTGCAACTGCGATACCTGCTCTGCTTTTGTCTTTTTCTAATTCTTCTTTTGTTTGTATTGCATCTTTTACAAAAATATTATTAACACATTTTTCACAGTTAGGGTCGTAATCTAAATCACCTAACTTATTAATCTTATCAAGCTTATTTGATACTTCAACTTTTAATGCATCAATCTGATTTTTTGCACTATTTCTTTTATCAACCATAAAATGATACTCTTTTATTCTTTCATGAATATTGCTATATTTTTCAGATTTTAATCTATTATTTAAAATATCTTTATTTTTTGTCGACTCTGACAATATGCTTTTGCTGTCTAGGAATCTTGTTTGAAGCATTGATATATTTCTGTCTTCATTTAAAACTTCTTCTTCTAAAATATCAATATCTTTTAATGTTGAGTCAATTGGCTTTATAGTTTTTATTAGCTCTAAAATCTTATCTTTGTATTTGTCTCTTTGTTTTTCTTTAGTTACTAATGATTTTTCTAATTTTTTAATTACATCAGATACAGAATTTATTTCTTCATCTATATCAGTTATCTGCTGATCATAATCTACATCTAAAAAGTTTTTTAGCATTGAGTGAAGTCCGCTTGATTCTTCTTTGGCTAATTTGTAAAGTTGATCAAATACAGATAATCCTAAAAATTTACCTAATATTTCTTTCTTTTCCGTTTGATTCTGCTCTAAGAAAACTGATGCGTTGTTTTGTGCAGAAAAACTAGTCATTATAAAATCATCGTATGTACCTAATAATTTTCTTATATTTTTATTTGTTGAATTTCTTTGATCACCATTAAGAGAAAATTTAGAACCATCATCTTCTATTCTATAAAAGTCAACATCAACTCTTGTAGTTCCGTGCTTTAATACACGACCTTTTCTTTCAATTACATAAGAATCATTTCCAATATCAAATGCTAATTTACAGCTAAAGTTTGATTTTGAGTGATTCATAACATTTTCTGCTTTCCACGCTCTTGTTGATTTATCAAATAAACAAAATGTTAATGCGTCTAATATACTGGATTTTCCACTAGCATTAGGACTAAATAAACCTGCTATTCCGTTGCACCTTTCAAAGTCTATTACATTGTCTTCACCATAACTAAACATATTAGAAAATTCAAACTTTTTAGGCTTCCAACTAATTCCTCTAGATATGTCATCTGCAACTATTTGTCCACTTAATTCTGTATTTATTTTCTTAACTTTTTCTACAACATCATCTGTTGCTGTTGTATTTGTTTTTAAGAAATCTTCTATTAATCCGTTCTGAACATCTGTGTCTGTTACATCTCCAAAATCAACAATTGATGAATTACCTGTGTCAACTCTATAATTGTCTTCTCTTATTATTGCAACTTCTTTTAGCTTATGTCTGTGCCTAATTACTGTTAGTGCCTTTTTAAGATCTGTACTAGATGTATTTTTTACTTTTATTCTTAGCCTAGCATTTTTTGGCATATCATCTGCTTTTGGCACCAAACCGTTCTCTATATTAATTGTATAGTATCCGTATTCATTCTTAATTTCTTTATGTACAAAAGTTCTTTCTTTTACATTCCATACAGACACACCATGCCCTAACAATGCTTCACCATGATTTTGCTGAACAAGTGATCCACAGTATCTTACTATTGGCTTTTTTACTTTTCCAGGTTTATATTCTTGCATTGTTTGCATTTTATGAATATCACCTAACAGAACCATATCATATCCGTCAAAGTCTTTTAACTTAACAGCACTAGGAAGATTAAATCCTAAATCTGTTTGTGACTTATCAACAGTTCCGTGAAATAATAATATTTTTGTTTCAGCATCTATCTTTGATGGGTCAGGTAAGTTTTCTTCATTATCTCTAACTTCTAAAACTGCAAGTGCTATATCACCTACATAATAAGCTTCTGTCTTATCTAGATAATATAAGTTAGGATGCTGCAAGTTATTTACTATTGGTTGTAAAACATCAAGCCTAGATTTATTATTTAAATTACAGTCATGATTTCCTGCAATAATAAATGTAGGTACTAAGTCAGATAAATTTTTAAAAAGTCTAGATAGTTGGTCAACCAGCTCCGGAGACATATCAGTCTTACTATGCGCTATATCACCTCCAATATATGCAATTGCATCTTCTGTATCTTGCCTGATAAAGTCATAGAGATTTTCAAATACCATCTCATATTCTTTATGCCTTTTTAAATTTCTAATTTGTATATCACTTATGTGATAAATCTTTTTTACAGTCTTTAGTCCTGTAGGTAATATCATATTATTTTTTGCCTAATTATGTCATACTGATTGACAGTTTCTTTTTTGCTGATTGCAAATAACATAGAACTATATCCTATATCAGATGGATCACCATTTTCTAATTTAACTCTAGATATGTTAATGCCGTATCTCATTAATTTTTCAGATACTAATATCATTGTATCACTAGCGTCTGAATCTAGTATTATTACAACTTCTTTTACTTTTTTATTTATAATCTTTTTTAGTAATGCATCTTGTACAGTTTTGCCTAATAGTGGTATTGCATTTCTTTTTATTGCGATTGCATCAAATACACCTTCACACAATATTATCGGCATATTCCAATTTATGTATAAATCAAATATTACTGTATCTTTTGGTGCAGGTGGATTCTTATACTTTAATGGAGAGTTATAAAAAGATCTTGCAACAAAATAATTTAAAACTCTGTTATTATCATATGACGGTACTATTACTCTGTTTTTGTATTCACCTTCTGAGCAATATCCAATATTATATTTTATAATATCATCTTCAGTCAAACTTCTAGATAATAAATACTTTTTTGCATGTAAGAAAAATATAGAACCATCTTCACCTGCTAATGATTTAAATTCTTCTGGTAATTTTACAATAATATCTTCTTTTTTACCACTAAAGAATTTTGTATTATTGTATATCTGATTAAGCTCTTGTATTACACTTTTGCTAGCATTTAATTTCTTGACTAGTGTGTAAATAAATTTGCCTTTAGCATCACAAACCCAACAGTGCCACTGCTGAGATTTTACATTTACTTGTAATTTTTTCTTATGATGATTGCAGAAAGGGCAATGATACATAAGCTCGTTATCTTTACTTATACTACCTTTTGTTCCTATGACTGTATCAAGTAAAGATAATAGTCTGTTATTTATTTCCATCTAATAGATTTAAAAAGTCTGTTATTTCTAATGCTGCATATACTTTAGATTTATTACGTTTAAAAATTAACAAGGGCGTTAATCCTTCACAATTACTTTCAGCTTGCTCTAAGCTTTTCCATATATTTAATGCTTCTTGGTTTTTACATTCAATTGCAAATGGAAATTTCTTTCTAGCTGAAGGTGATAATTGTACATCCATTCCGTGTTCACCCATAGTAGTAGATTTAAAATCACCTTCTTCTAATACTTCAGAATACTTTTCTTGTAATAATTTCGTAACCTTGTTTTGAAGTCGTTTTCCTTTAGCTTTAGCGCTTCTTGGTTTCATCCAAAATCCTTAATTTAAGTTTAAGTAGTTTTAGTTAAGATGTTTAAGATTTTAGTTTTTATTATCAGCTTTAGCTGTAGTAGTTATTAGCATTTGATTCACCTAAAATAATACAGAAAGCTACACTCTTATTCCAGTGTGTAAGTTTTATTCTAGTCAAAACTAAAACCTTTGAACATGTTCATTAATATATATAAAGCTTATTTCTTTAAATTCAATTTTTTTATATATTTTTTTGCATTCTTTTCGTACTTACGTGCTTGTACTTCAAAAGGATTATCCCAATAAAAATCTTTTCCTTTTTGTATCATCATCTCACCTGCTTTTGTGTATAGTTCTTCATATTTTGCAGCGCCGTATTTTTTACGCATTACAGCATGATCAACTTCATGAAGTACTGATTCTACAAAATCTAATATATTTTTCGGATTGGGCATTAAAGTTATAATATCATCTACCCAGTCGTAGTCTGCTTTATTGCCAGAACTTTTCGAAAACATAATCTTTGATTTTAAATTATGTTTTTTTACAATTAACTCTGCAATCTTTAATAGTGATTCTTTTTCATATTTTGCTTCCTTCACCATTTCTTTTTTATAAGGAATAATTTTTACAGGAACATTATATCCAAGTGAAACTCCCATCATAAGCCTAGAATTTCCAGCCAAAAGATATAAATCATTATTTTTATCACGCACAACTAACGGTGGAGGTAATTTTTCTAATTTTGAAAATCCGTAGAATAATCGCTTATAGTTCTTATCATTCGAATTCATCAACCTCAAGGTTTTAAGCATACGGGCTTTCTGTGTAGGTTCTGATAAGATTTCTTTTACATCTGAATTTTTTAATGATTGTAACTCTTCAATGTCTAATAATTCTAATTTGGAATCTTTGATATGATATTCCATATCTTCTTTGTCACCAAAGAGTTTAGGAAGTGTCTTACGAGCTTTCGGATTATCAAAATACTCTCCGAATTCTGATTTTATTTCTTCTTCTGTATATTTACGAAAATGTCTGTAGGGTTTTAGAGGACCATCCACCAAGCTGCTCCTACTTCAACGATAATGTCTGCAGCGGTATTATATGCCCACTTCTTTTTTGTACCGTAGGTTTCTTCTGTACCTTCAACATATACTTCAAAGATTTCCCATAGAATTCCTATTATTAAAACCCAGAGTACTGCCCATAAATCAGAAGCACCTAACCACTGAGCAACTTTTGCAATAAACAATCCAGCTGCTAAGTGGTAAGATGTCCAACCGTCTAGCTGACCGCTTGATACTTGCCAGCTATATAATTTTGCGAGAGGATTGTTCACTACTTAGAACCGAAAACCTTTGAGAAAAAGCCTTTTTTCTTTTTCTTACCTTTTGATCCGCCAATCTTCTTACCTTTCTTCTTTTTCTTTTTTACTTCTTCCATACCTGCCATATTCATATCAGCTGCATTAACTGTAGGAACAGCAGCAAATAGAAATACTGCAGAAAGAATAAGTTTAAGTATATTTTTCATTATACTACTCCTTGTTATCTGTTATAGTAGTCACTAAGATCTTTTAGCGCTCTACGTGGGTCAAATTTTTGTGTTTGTGTATTTATATTCTTTTTTATTGCAGAAAGAAATGCAACTCTTAAACCAGGTGAATTAAAGCTAGATAATTTTTTATTAATATCATCAACAGCATCACCTATCTCTTCAATAACGTCTTCTAAGTCACCTTTCATTTTTTCAGCAGCCTTCATATCATCATCTGCTGGGCCTTCATTTAATATATCTTTTAATTTTATCATTTTA
>MDTG01171228.1_pt1 | contig 12888 bp, 19 predicted proteins | sample 811421 | NCBI WGS metagenome assembly MDTG01 (sample SAMN05326645, study PRJNA326480) | marine metagenome | isolation source: seawater | place: Pacific Ocean: South East | collected 2011
AACATTCTATCTGTATCGAATCTATCTGCATCAAATGCTCTATCAGATTCAAAATTTCTCCTATCTGTATCAAATCTATTTGCGGCAAATGTTCTATCAGTATCATACCTATTTGATGCAAAACCTAATGCTTCTCTACCTGCCTGTCTTCTTAAATCTGAACCTGCTCTTGCAATTTCGGCATCTGTTGTTGCTTCTCTTAAACCTAATCTTGAACCACCAAATGCACCTGCTCTTATGGCATCTGAGGCATTTTGTCTTTGTCTTAAATCTCTTTGTCTGTTTAATTCTTCAATTGCTGGGTCAATTGATGTTTGAAATATACCTTGATAACGACTAGCAGTTTCTGGATTAAAATCTTGAAATTCAAACTCTCTATCAAATGTTGGTGTTGTAAATGCTGGTGACATATCAAAATCAGGACCTGCAATAAATTTATCTGCTTCAAAACTATCACCAACAAGTTTATCTGCATCTGTGGCTGTAAAAGTACCTGCTTCAAAACCTCCACCTAGATTACCTGCCATGGTTGTCGCATCTTTTAGAATATCTTCATATGCATCTTCGCCTGATGCTAGTAAGTCTAAACCCTCTCGCTCTCTTTCTGTCATTCTAAGTGGGTTACCATCTGCATCAGTGCCATATGTGGCTATTCTATCGCCTTGAAATGCAGGAAACTCTGATTTTGAAAGTTCTCTTGCCTGTTCATAAAGTTCTTTACCACCTGCCGCAACATATGCTGGTAATGTTGTGCCTGTAACTGTTTCTTTATAATCTGGTAATTGAATAGGTTGATTGGTACATAATGAACCCATTTAGGCCTCCACAAATATTGAGCCTGCTTTAACAAAACCCAACCTTTTAAATAAATTATCTTTTCTTTCTAGGTCACCAGAAAAGATATGTCCTAATCTTATTTTAAGTTTAGCATCTTTTGATATCTTTATATAGTCTTGTAATAATTTTTTTGCTACATCTGTTTTTCTTTGGTCTTTAAAAACATAATACCAAGCATCTGCAATGTATTTTTCATCACTCCACCAATCCTGAGATATTAAACCTGCTATAGAACCTTGTATTTTATTATCTTTTACCGATACAAGTACTAGACCTGTATGTATCAATTGATTAATTTTATCTACAAGCTTGACCATATTAATCTTTGGCACATCTATTTCTGTTTCTTTATGCATCGTATCAAGCATCAAAACCAATGCTGATATATCTAATGCTGTTGCTTTTCGTATCATGCAATATCTTTCAATGCTCCCATTGTTTCTTCTGGTGGCATCTCTTTTTCTTGCATTGGTTCTTTCATTTCTTCTTTTGGTTCTGCCTTTAAATCACCAATTTTTTCAATTAGCATTTGTAGTTCTGGTAAAAATTTAATCAGTACATTCATAACCTTAGGCGATATTGCTTCATCTAATGAGTTAAGTTCGTCTTCGGTCATTTCTGCCAATCGCATCATTAATACCGTCTGCATTTCTTCTGACGGATTAAATATCATTTTTCTTACTTCTTCGTTTGGTGGTTCTACTCCAACATCTTCTAATGCCATTATACTTTCTCCTTCCATAAAAAACTTACATCTCTTTTTTTTGCAAATATTCCAATAATATAACAAATTGGTTCAAATATATGACGATACAATTTTCCAAGATAATCTGGTTTTTTTCTTTCGCCCATTAAATATTGTACTTCGTTACTTCTATGTTGTGCAATATGATGCCAAAATTTTACCATTTTGCCTTTTCTTAATCCTAAAACAATTCGTGGTGCCCAAAAATGATAACCTTTGATATGTCTGGGACTAAGATTTTCCATTGTAAATTTATAGTCTATTGTTACATCTTTAGTTTTCATTAAACCTTGTCTTCGTAATTCATTACATATTACACGACCACCTAAAGAAGCACCAACAGTAGCACCAACTACTGAACCTATTGGACCACCTAGTACAGTACCAATGTATGTACCAACCGCGGCTCCAGCACCTTTTTTGGCTGATTTGGCAGGGTCTTTACCTTTTGTTAATAATAAATCTGTGAAGAACGTACCTATACCTGCACCTGCACTTGAAAAGAAAGTAGACTTTGATGTTGCATCTGCTTTTACTCTATCAAAATATCTTGATTTGTCAGGAATTGTCTTATCGTTATAATTTTGAAAACCGCCTCCAATATTTTCTGTATCAGCTTTATCTAAACCTTTTATGACATCTCCATCACCTTTATAGGCATATATTGGGTCTTCGCCTTTTCCAGCAATATTAATTCTATCTTTCTTTGCAATTTTGTCATATAAATCCTCATTTTGAAATGCTTTGGCTACATCACGATTAGCTAATCCCTCATTATATATTAAGCCTTTTGTATCTAATTCTCCTCTCGCAAATTTACTTAATTCACTAGCTCTATAAGGTTTTAAAATATCACTTGGTAAATCGCCAAAACCAAAGGCTGATTTTATACCAGAGGTAATATCGCCACCTTCTGCCAAAGATTTACCAACACCTACACCTACGGTACTAACGACACCTGTTGCAGTATCTGCTATCATCTGTTGTTCTATTTGCTCTGGTGTTAACATACCCTCTTGCGCACCAAGTCTTTTATATTCTTCTAATCTTCTTCTATCTTCAAAATCATTAGGGTCGTAGGTTCTTTCGCCAGTTTGTATTGTCTTTACCCATTCGTATATAGGCATTTCGCCTGTACCATATATTTTTTGAAGTTCGCCTTCCTCAAGGTCTGGTTTTTGTGTAGCTAATTGATAAACACCATATTTAAAATCTGTATCGGCATCTGTAGTATCTCCTGCATCATCTAATGTAATAACATCACCAAATGCACCATAAATAGCATCTTTTAATTGAGGCATTACTATTGAACTGTTTGTAATATTTAATCTATTGTCTAGAGTGTCAACTTCGCCAGTTACTGTGCCATCTGGATTTACTGTTCTTATTGCCATTAATTAACCTCCAAAAAACTGACAATTATATGCAATCTATCTGCAGTTGTTGCCTGTGCTTTCAAAATTTCACTCTCCATTATTATAAGTGGTTGTGATAATAATTCAACTGTTGTATTAGATGCTACAGATTTAGCCTTAAATACAGAAAAAACAGCACTACTGGTATTTGTCAATGTTATGTTTAAAGTATCTGAACTGCCACTATCATTACTGATTAATATACTTTTTACAATTGTTTGTGTCGCAGTAGGGCAGGTATAAACTGTGGTATCACTGGTAGAACTTAAATCAGCTTTTGCATTTTTATAATTATTAGCCAAAGAAAAATCCCTTTGCTGATGCCTGATTTTCTGTTTCTTGAGTTTGTGCTTGTGTTGTTCTGCTATTTTGTGTTTGTTGTATCTCTAATGCAGATACCAAATTTCTACAAAAATTAAATAATTGCCTCATACTATCTAAAGAATTTGTAAGTTTAAAAACACTTGGTGGTGTAGGTAATCTTATCATCTAAAACTATCCTCAGTTGCATTAATACGAAAATCGCCGATTGACCAATCATCATTTGTACCATTACTAGAATATTTAATTGCTATTTGTCTGCCTTTGGCTCGTGTACTTACTTTTTCTGTGGTTGATGTTACTGTAAAAGGTCCCTTTGTTACCTCAGTACCATTAGGGTATTTTTTGCATTTAAATTCAATATTTAGACTTGTATCTGAGGTCATTGTTGCATCTGGTACTAATTTATCAATTAAGAATGTTCTATTACCTGTTTCATCAATTTCAAGTTCTCCACTTTCTATAAAACAATTCATAGCATTTCCATTATCGCTTGTACCAGTTTCATGATTGTATAACTTTGCATCGCCATCAAATGCAAAAGGTGTAAGTTTAAAACCTTGAGCATCTAACCAAACGTTTCTGTTTAATGCCCCAACAACCCATGTATTTTCAGCATAATTATAGGTAACATAACTGTCTGGGTCAGGATTAACTGAACCTTGTACATTATCTTCACTTACATAATACCATGTTATTTCATTAAATTTTTTATTTTGACCGACAAATGTTTTATCAATAAATCTTTGTTGTATTCGATTAAATACAAAGTATTTAACAGTGCAAGGCAATTCTTGAACTGAACCATTATAGACAAAAAAGTTACTTTTTCCTATCCAATAAACATTTCCATCAACACTTATTGAACCATTTATTGCAATTGCACCACAATTAACTGCTAACAGTCTAAAAGCAAATGTAAAAGGTGGTCCAACAAAGTTCATTCCATAACACGCTTCATCTGTATTAATAAAGGTTTCATCTTTTGTCGGTATAATAGAAATAATTTTATTACCTACTTCTAATCGTTGGTCTCCAGATGTATTTGTTGCAGTTGGTGTGAAATTTGTAAAATCTTCTTGGTCTGAAAATCTAACTAACATTGGGTCTAAATTTGTTGTACCAATTGTGGTTGTACCACCAACAATCAAATGTCTATCTGGGAAAGATATATTAATTGTTCTATTTTTTGTTGGAACATCACTTGAACCTGCAATCGAAGAAACTAATGCGGCTCTATTTGTTTCGCCACCAGAGGTGTCCCAATAATATATCTGACCTCCTCTATTGTTTGCTAATAAATCTTCGCCCCATAATTGTAATGACCATTGGGTTGCCTCTAATGCTATATTATCACTAACAATATTTCTTGCAGTACCCCATGTACTTTGTCCCCAAGTACCTACACCCCAACCTGTGGCAGTATCTGCACTTTCAATATTCATTTTTTCATCACGACCAATTAGATATTTAATGTCTACACCAGTTCCACCACCAGTTGCTCCACTAGATGCTTGGGTTGGTGATTCAATAGAATATGAATTTGCATCTATATATGTGATTGAATAACCTTCAATTCTATTTAATGTATCAGCACTAATGCCACCAACTGCAGTTGCTTGTTCTATAACTATAAAATCGCCATTTCTTGCATCATGACTAGTGTCTGTAATTGTTATTGTTGTTGAATTTTGTTGTGTAACAAAAGGGTTACTTAAATTAGTAGATGTTTTCCTTAATGGTGTAATATCATGTAAAACACCATTATTTATAATATAAAGATGACTATGTGTACCTAATGCAATTCTATCTTCACCATCTGTATCACTTCTCCAAAATATAGCGTTTTTAGGGGCACCTTGTGCTGTTACCGCATTGGTGGTATCTATGTTGTCATAATAAATTTCTTGTTCCCAACCACCAATCTTAGTTGGATAACCATTTCTAAATCGAACCAAATTACTATCTATATAAAAAGGTCCATTTTTTCCTGCCGCATATTCTGTAATATCTTTTACAATGCCAGAATTTAATTTTAGAAGTCTATAACTCAAACTGTGATTGCTCCCATTCTAGCACATAATCTTTCTGCACGGTTTGGTACTTGTGAAAACCATTTTGAATTTCGCATTTCTGTTTCTGCACCTTTCCAGTTATGATTTATAACGTTTTCTCTCATTCGTATAAATTTGCTTAAACGAGGTCGCCCAAGATTAAACATCATATTTGCAATAATTAATTGTGCTTCATCAGGTAATGTATAAAAATCTTCATATAGTTTGATGCAATCTTCAATAACCCTGTCAACGTCGTTTAAGAAGCACTCATCAACTCTTTCTTTGCTAACCTCTTGACCTACATCAAAATCATTTTCTGGGTCTGTAGCCTTACACAAATGCCCGATTCCAAAAGTTTTGTAGCCAAGGTGGTCTAAATAGACCTCGTATTTAACTCCTTCGTCTACTATAAGCTCTCTTTTTAATGTTTCTATATTCATTTAAACCTCTTTTAATTCTTCTAATTCGGTGTATGTTGAATATTTAGAACAACTGGTATCTACTTGTTCTTCTTGTACCAACTGACAAACAGGGCATATATGTCTGACATTTTTTATTATATCATCTTTAACAACCATTTGTTTTTGCATTCCTGATTTACAAACATAACATATCATTTTTTCCTCTTTCTTGCGGCTTGTACAAAATTCTTTGCTGTAGGTGAGCCTTTACTACCTTTTTTTTTCATTTTTTCACCACTACCTGCTTTTATTCTTTTTCTTTTTGCGTGTATATTTCTGTATAAACTCATTTTTTTGTATCCGTTTTTTTCATCTTATCATAGCTCCTCATACCGCCAATTCCAAGCATACCAAACATCAAAGGCATCATAACAGACATATCCGCTTGTGGTATTGTAATTCCGAACCCTGCACAAATTGGTGAAACCATATAATTAATACCTAGGCTGAGACCTGAAATCCACCCAATCAAAGGTCGCCAAGACGACTGAAACCAGTTACCTTTAGCATCTTCTTTTAAAACATCTATTTGGGCAAGAGCAAGTTCTTGAGCATGTCTCTCAGACATGGTAGCTATCTTATGAGCAAGTTCTGCTTTTTTATCTGCATCTGGTATAAATTTGTCTAATAAACCAGTAACAGGTCCTATGAGTGCTTGTAACATTAATACACCTTTACTTTCTTATCATCTACTTTTGGCACAAGTTTGCAAATACATTTATATATTACAGTTTGTCCTGTTACATTGTCAAACGTTTGACCACTTAATTGTTCTGTATAATAAGTGCAATCATTTACTGATTTAAAATAAATACCACCTTGTGCAACACCATTTAGATAACAAGCAAGCATAAATGCAGTCATTTACCATTCCTATTCATTATAGCAGACGCACCCATATATGCACCCACAATACCAGCACCGCTAATGTAAAATAAATTTGAAATATCACTAAGAGCCTTAACTCGTTCAATATCCACAAAGAACATTGCCAAAGTAAAACAACCCATACCAACCAAACTGGCAGTTGCCATTCGCCTTTGCGCTCTTTGTTTCCGAAGGTCATGTTCTAATTTTTTTATCTCTTTTACATGACTCAATTCATCATCAGAAACAACACCATCTCCGTCAGTATCATATTCATTATATTCACTATTATTTTGTAATGTTTTTTTCATCTTGTTTTTTCGGTAGATAAGAGGTTTTTAAACTAATATTACCAGCTATCATACATTTTATTGCCAGTAAGGACCTTCAAACCATGCAACTAAAGATTTTCTTGTACCCTTTGTTACTGGTTCTACTTTATGTCTAAGATAACTAGGAAAAACTAATACAGTACCTTTATCTTTTAATTTAATATCTGGACATTGACATTCATCAAAAATAAAATTACCACCTTCATATTCATTAGAATTTGAAAGTTGCAACGTTACGGATAATTTTCTATCGGTACCTTTATAAGCATTCCAATCAATGTCGTGATGCCAATCATAATGTCCTTTTTCTTTCGAACAATATTCAGTATATTGAATATCTGCTTTTTTAAATATATTTGTTTTAAAAGCATTTCTATTAGCTATATCTACAAATTCATATAACATATTTAGAACTTGTGGGTTTTTTATCCAAGAGACTTTACTTCTTCTTGCATCTTGTCCACCAAATGTAGTTCCTTCTTCTGTTTTACCTGCCATCGTTATAATTTCATCAACAAGTGATTCAGATACACCTTTGTGGAACATCTGCCAATTTGGTCTAACGATTGTACTTTTTATCATGATGGTTTAGTAGGAAATGTATGTGTCCAAGGAAACCCTGATTGTTGAGGAACATTCAATAAGTCTGTTCTGTATTTTGTCCAAGCGGTTTGTTTATCACTTGATAATTCTGCCCAACGTAAAGGATTAGTAACAATAGGATCAACTTCTTCTATCAGACGTTCATTTCTAATTGTTCTTTGCCACAAACTTTCTCTTGTATCTTTTTCTGATTGAGTAATTTTTGTAAAGTTTGAACCTATAAGTGTAATTAATGCACTATTATTAATTGTAGTATCAGTATCAATTGAATTGAGTAAATATTGAATCCAACCATGTTCAGGGTGGTTTATCTCTAATTCAAATTCAGTATCATCATCATTAATTGATACTGCATTTCTAATTTCAGTAATTGTAATTGACATTCTAATAACTCCTATACTTATGCATATCTGACTGCGATAGATACTGAACTACCAGTACCTCCACCAGTTGTTCTACCCATTAATCTCCAAGAACCACTCAATCCACCACTTCGTGAACTTGCTGTAGCATTGGATTGATATAGATAATTTGTGGTTAAAGCGGCACCACCTGAATAAGTTGATGCAAAAAGATTAGAAATCATTGCATAACTACCAACACTATTCCAAGCAGTTGCAGCATTACCAGTTGGGCCAGTAGGTCCTGCCGGACCAGTAGGGCCTGTAGGACCAGTACCACCATTCGAGCCAGATGGACCAGTTGGACCAGTCGGACCAGTTCCTCCAGATGGACCAGTCGGACCTGTGGGACCTGTCGAACCATTGTTTCCTGCAGGTCCTTGAGGACCTGTTGGACCTGTTGAGCCTGTTGGTCCTTGTAAAGCCGCATTTGTAATTGTACCTTTTACCCAAGCAGATGCCGAAGTATCATAAACTGCTATTAAATCTGAACCTTGAAATGAAGTGATTGTGCTAAAACTTGTAAGAGATGTGCCAACATTTGCTCCATCTGTTACATCTGCACTAGCCTCTATACCATCTAATTTAGTACCATCTGTAGCTACATCTCTACCATCTACTGTACCTGATACTACTACATTACCTGTTACACCCACTCCTCCTGATTGTGTTTCAAGTTTTTTTGCACTATCATGATATAAATCTACTGAACCATCTACATTGAGGTCAAGCATAGTTTCTGCACCAGAGCCACCAAGGAATTTTATCTCAGAACCAGTAGACCAAATTAATAATGAGCCTGTTCCATCTTCTTTAATATAACTATTAGAGGCATCATGATACACCTGTAAATCTGAACCTGCACCAAAAATGGCTTTTGCGTTATCAGCAAAATTTATGTCTGCAGTTACATCTAATTTTAATAAAGATGAAACATCAACAACCTTTGCACCACTTCCTGCTCCGTCCATATAAACAGCTTTTGTTTCACCATTTCCTATATTAACTGTAGAACCAGACCCTTGTTTAATAGTAATAATTTGACTGCCTGTAGTGGCATTTTCAATATATTGCACTCTACTAACTGTATTAGGTGCTATTGTTAATTCTCTAGTTGCCGATAATGTTGCAGAAGATGTTACTTTAAAATACATACCTCTGGCAGGGTCTGAACCACCATCAAGCACAGTTTCTGTTTGGTTTCCATCTGAGGCAAAACAATCTTTTGTTGTAAAACTTAAACCTTCGCCAACTAATTGTAGATTAGTATTGGTTGTATTTCCCCAAGTACCACTGGCATCACCAGTGCCCATTTCATTTAATCTTAAATCATTATCATAGGAACTAGCCATTATTTACCTCCTAAGCTATTGTTATTATAGCATTTGCACCTGCGGCAGGAAATACAATTCTGAATGTACCAGATGAAACTGTAAAATCACCTCCAAAGTTTAATACTGCTATTGCTTTATTAGATGCAGAACTATTATAAATCAACGCACCTCTAGCAGTAAATGACGCGCTTGTCCAAGTTGGGTCGGCGGCATCAAAAAATGCAGTTGTTCCACTCGTTGATACAGTTCTACTTGTCAATTCTACACCACCAGAACTATAACCAGTACCACTTATTTCATTTGATGTTGTAAATGCAGTTGTTGTTGCATCTAAACTTGCAGAACTTGTATAAAGAGCTATCTTTAATGTATCTGCGACTAAATCATGGACTTCATCAAGAATTTCTGCCTTGAATGAAGTACACATTGCTTGTGTTATTGCCATTTTTAAATACCTCCTTCGTATTCCGATTGGTAATTACGTTGCATTTCTTGTTGAAACAATGCTATTGCTTCATCAAATTGTGCCTTATACAAGTTTACACTATCTGGTGCCTTTAGAAAAGCAGAACTTTCATACAGACAAGCTGACAGTAAAACCTGTTCGGCATTATCTCCAATCCAACTATTAGCATTAGTAGAAGATAATCCTGTTTCAAGACCTATAAAATCAACCTCAAATGCTAATGTGGCAGATGGAACAGGTCCAATTAATATTTTTATACCAGATGTTGTAGCTTTCTTTGTTGCATACATAAATGGTTCACCTTGTGTGGTTGCATTAGGGATAAAATCTCTTAGATAGCTATCTATTCTATGTTTTAAAAAGATAACATCATTGTTTGCCTTTGTAACAGCCACCTGTCGTATCATTCTAGCATTAGCAACATCATATTCTTTTGTGCCGATAACAAAATTGCCTGTAAGTTCTTTTCTATAACAAGGTAAATTAGGCAATCGAGCAAAAATCATACTTTCTGCTTGTTTTATTATTTCTGGTATAGAAGTGTTAAATTCTGCACCATCATCTTCTAGAAAATTTTTAATATTTGTTTCTAATTGTGTAAAATTCATTTAATTACCCCATGTATCGGAACCCCAAGTTCCTTGTCCCCAAGCAGGATTAATTGCAACTGTACCAATTTGACCTGTACCTGCAACACCAGTAACATTCATATTATTATTTGTGTTAAAACTACCAATTGATGTAATGCCTTGAACACCAGTAACATCAACCACAAATGATGCTTGAAAAGCACCTATTGTTGTTGTACCTGTAACACCGCTTAGGTTTGCATCTGTAATAAACGAAATTGTACCAATTTCACTTGTACCTGATACACCTGTTTCTGTTATTTGATTTTCGACAATGTAAGAACCAATTGCAGTTGTGGCTGATACTGCATTAACAGGTGTTGGTCCAACAAATATATCAATTGTGCTATCGCCAATACCACCTGTAGCTTTAACTTCTCCATCTCCACCCCAAATGCCTTCACCCCATGCTTGTTCACCCCAACCATTAGTGTTAGATTCTGGTATTTCACTTTCTGCTACCTCAAGACCTGCATTAACTGTACCTGTGGCACCTGTTGGTGTAATAGATAGATTTAATGTACCATTACCTTCTTCGCCAAATGCACCAATGTTTCCTGTGCCTTGTACTCCACTTGCTATTGGTTCATTACCAACTGTTTGTGTTCCAATTGCACCTGTTCCTACAACACTGGTAAGAGTTCCTGTCTGTAAATCAAAAGTTTCATCACCTGTAGAACCAGTTCCTGTAACACCACCATTTGATAGTTCGAATACTCTATCAGCTTCAATTGTTTCTGTTCCTGTTGAACCTGTTGCTTGTACACCAGTAATAACTGCACCAGTTTGATAATCTCCAATTGTTGTTGTACCAGTTACCTTAGTTGGAGAAACATCAGTTTGGTCTTCTGCAGTTACAGTACCGATTGCACCTGTTGCTGATACACCTGATACATCAAAACCTGCCGCAAAATTACCGATAGCAAATGTACCTACTTGTCCTGTAACTGGTTCTTCTAGAGATATACCAATCGCACCTATTCTACCAAATGCGTGTATATTTGTACCCTGCTGTGCTCTTGCAATTCTTGATGCAAATATATCTTGAGTAAAACCAATCTGTATTGTTACATTTTCTGGGTCGTTATCTGGTCTTGGATTAAATAAAGCAGTGGCATCAACTACGTTTTTTGCAGGTGTTAATTGTGGGTGTTTAGGGTCGTATTCGTCTGGTTCAACACGTAGGTTATCCCATGTAGTTCTTAATTGAGTATAACGAACCTCAAAACCACTTATGTCGCTTATTGCTTTTGATTTTATGCCACTTGCATATCTAGCCATTATCTAAGGTTTAATCCTGTTGGTTGTAATTTTAAAGATACACCATCATTATCATTAGATGATGCATAATTAAATGCTTCTTCATATATACCTTTTAAAAGTGGATATTTTTCTGGTGCAAATTTTATTGATAATTTACTAGCCAAACCTGCACAAATACATTCTGTCCATGTATATGGTATATCTGCATCTTGGTTTGATAATGTAACATCTTCTAATTGTGTCATCGCATAATAATTTAATCTATATGTACTCTTATCAGGTGTTTGCCATAAAAATATTTTAAAAATATTATTTGAACCTGCCTGTAACTTTCTATCTAGCATATATTGGTTTGGTTTGCCTGTATCTGCTTTGTTTGGGATTTGATTATATTCAGATATGGTAACTCTATTGATAATAGTATCTGTTCTAGTTGCATCGGCACTATCATAAATAACAACATCAAGAAAATCAAAAACACCTGCAGGCAAATCGTATGAACTTGTACCTGCTACCAAATTTAAGGTATTTTGTGTTACAGTCCAATAATTAATGCCACGATTAGCCCATTCTGAAAACAATAAATTTAAACTTCTACGAGCAGATATGGCTTGGTCTCCAGTTCTTGATTGAATATCAAGACCACACCTCTCGTATGATTCTGTTATTATTTCCTCAATATTAGGTCTAAATGCAACTGTTCCAGAGGTAGCCATTTACTGCACCTTATAGTTTTTCTTTAATCTCATAACTATTTGGTAAGAATCATTCGCCGCCGCTCCAGTAGTGGTAAATAAAATATCACCTGTAGGGTTTACCAAAGATGCAGTATTTCCCATACCTTCTCCATGTACAGTACAATAATAATACAAATCTGGTGTATCTGCTGTTGTAACAATAGTTGTTTTTGCACCTGCCTGACCGGGAGTTCCAGTCGAGGTAACACCAGTTGTATAAGCAGAACCACCAGCACCCTCTTTAAAAGCTATTGGGTGGTTTGCATTAGAACTATCTGATTGGTCAAATATATAGGTATGGTTTTTTAATAAACTTATTGCAGGTGCAGTAACACCACCAAGTGCAAATTTATTACCACCACTATCAACGACTGTAACTGCATATGTACGCGTTGCTTCTGTTAACTCTGTTGTTGAGGG
>MDTG01383366.1_pt1 | contig 12887 bp, 13 predicted proteins | sample 811421 | NCBI WGS metagenome assembly MDTG01 (sample SAMN05326645, study PRJNA326480) | marine metagenome | isolation source: seawater | place: Pacific Ocean: South East | collected 2011
ATTTTGAATTAATATTTTTAAAATTTATATCTTTTAATTTTTTTGTAAAATATTACGATTCATTTTCTTAGTAATAAAATTTATTCTTTTAATAATTTTATTATTAGAGTTAACCAAGCAAATTTTGGTTTCGGTATTCCCAATATCACCAATCAATATCATCATAAATTTTATTTATTTTTTTTAAATTTAATTCATAAAAAAGTGGAATAAAGAATTCGTAAATTCTTTTTAATTTTTCTATAGCTTTTTCTTTATTAACTTTTTTTTTTGTCACATCTAGTAAGTTAGTTGTAGGATAATCGTAAACATTTGGGTTTTTAATTAAGTTTATACCAACTCCTACAATAATATATGTTTTATCTGCTTTTTTAATAGTTTCTTGCAGTATTCCACATACTTTTTTTTTATTAATTAACAAATCATTGGGTAATTTAATTGTTATTTTTTTTTTTATAATAATTTGATATGAACTTCTTAATTAGTAAACAATTTATTTTTGTCATTTCTTTTATTGATAAATTTATTTGATCTAGTTTAAAAAAAATACTTACAAATAAATTACCTTTATAAGATATCCACTTTTTTCCATATTGACCTCTACCTCTGGTTTGTTCATCTGATGTGATAATTCCTTCCTCGCTATTGGTATTTTTAATTATTTTTATTGCCGCATCATTCGTGCTTGTTACTTTTTTGTAAATAAATTCTTTAAGTTTCATTAGATCACGTTTATTTCTGATACAATTTCAACTAACTTACTTGGAAATACAAAGTATAATAAAAGTAATAAAGTTGTAATTGTTAGTGATATTTTTAGTCCTAAATTATAATCAGTATCATATTTTTCTTCCTCTTTGTCGAAGTAAATAATTTTAATTATTCTTAAATAATAAAACGCTGAAACAACTGTTGATAATAAACCTATAATTGCAAGATAATACATAGACTTTTCTAATACAGCTGAAAATATATAAAATTTAGCAAAAAAACCTGCCATTGGTGGTATTCCTGCTAATGAAAAAAGAATTATTAGAAGTGACAGTGCTATTAATGGATGGTTTTTTGACAAACCTGATAAATCTTCAATGTTTTCATAATATTTATTGTTTCTTTTCATTGTAAGAACACAACAAAAAAGACCTAAATTCATTACAAAGTATATGGTCATATAAATAATTGAGCTTTGAATTCCCGTATTTGTACCAGTTGATAAACCAGCTAAAATAAAACCCATATGACCTATTGAGCTATAAGCAATAAGTCTTTTAATATTTTTTTGCCCTATGGCAGCTACCGCGCCAAAAACCATTGATGCTACTGAAAGAAATATTATTATTGTTTGCCATTGATCAAACATATTTAAAAATGGTAAATATAAAATTCTTATAAAAATAGTTAAAGCGGCTATTTTAGGAACTATCGCAAAAAAAAGTGTTACTGAGGTCGGTGATCCCTCATATACATCAGGAGCCCACATATGGAATGGAACAGCTGATATCTTAAATGCTAAACCAACTAAGATAAATACTATACCAAATGTTAAACCATATTGATTACTACTTATATTATCTGAAATTATTACAAAGTTAGTAGAACCAGAAAAACCATATATTAGAGAACAACCATATAGCAAAAGGCCTGATGATAAAGCGCTTAGCACAAAATATTTAAGACCCGCTTCTGAAGATTTAACTTGATCTCTGTTAAATGAAGCCAAAACATAAAGTGAAAGAGATTGAAGTTCAAGTCCAATATAAAATAAGATCAGATCGCTTGAGCTAATCATTATCAACATTCCTAAGATCGAAGAAAGAATTAGTATTGAGTACTCAATTTGAAAAATTTTTTGCAATTTAAGATATGATGATGAAATAACTAAAACTAAAAAACCAGAAATCAAAGTCAGTGTCTTCATGAAAGATGATAAATAGTCAATTTGATAACTTTCATTAAATAAAGTAACGCTTATTTCAAAGGGATGATTAAATACTAATGCTAATGAAATAATTAATGTAATAATTGAAAGATTATATACTAAAGTTGAACTTTTTTTTTTAAAAACTCCTAATAAAAGTAAAAACATTATAGATAATGATAAAAATATTTCAGGATATAAGTAGTTTAAATTATTCATTATTTCTAATCTCCGCCAAATTTAAATTTGAATTATACATTTCAATTAAACTGCTTGTTGAAACTTCAATTGAGTTTAATAAAGGTTCTGGATAAAATCCAAAAAATAATGTTGGCACTGCCAAACATAAAAGAACGACAATTTCTGATCTGTTTAAATCTGATAATTTAAATAGATCTTTGTTTGTCAAAGTTCCAAAAATAACTCTTTTGTATAACCAAAGCATGTACGCTGCTGCAAAAATAACTCCTAAAGTTGCAATAAAAGCTACATAAACATTTTTTTGAAACACACCTAATAGAATGAGAAATTCGCCGATAAAACCTGTTGTACCAGGTAGACCAATTGCTCCAAGTGTAAATATCATAAAAAAAAATGCATACTTCGGCATTACTGATACTAAACCGCCATAATTATTTATCAGTCTTGAATGAGCCCTATCATAAATTATTCCAACACAGAAAAACAATGCAGCAGAAATTAATCCATGACTTATCATCTGGATTATACTTCCTTGAATACCTTGTTGGGTAAAAGTGAATATTCCTAAAGTAACAAATCCCATATGAGCTACTGAAGAGTATGCAATTAATTTTTTCATATCATCCTGCATGAGTGCTACCAAAGAAGTGTATATAATTGCTATTAAACTTAGAGAATAAATTAATGGAGTAAAAAATTCAGAAGCTAAAGGAAACAAACCAAGAGAAAATCTTATGAATCCATAACCAGCCAATTTAAGAAGTATAGCAGCTAAAATTATTGATCCAGCTGTTGGAGCCTCTACATGAGCATCTGGAAGCCATGTATGTACGGGCCACATCGGAGTTTTAACAGCAAAGGAGCTAAAAAAAGCTAACCACAATAAGTTTTGATATTTAAAATTTATTCCTTGTTCATAAAGTTGAATAATGTCGGTTGTACCTTCAATCCAGTATATGGAAATGATTGCTACCAACATAAGAATTGAACCAAGCAAGGTAAATAAAAAAAATTTAAAAGCTGAGTAAACTCGTCTAGAACCGCCCCATATACCAATAATTAAAAACATCGGAATTAAACCGGCTTCAAAAAATAAATAAAAAATCACTAAATCTAAAGAGCAGAAAACTCCTATCATAAGACTTTCCATTACGAGAATAGCAATTAAGAATTCTTTTAATCTAAAAGTTATAGAATTATTTACTGAAATGACACACAAAGGAGTTATTAAAGTAGTCAATAGTATAAATAATATTGATATACCATCTATACCTACTTTATAATTTATGAATCCTCTCAACCATTCTTTTGTTTCAGTAAATTGAAATTCAGATGTTGATGAGTCAAACAAATACCAAAGGTAAATCGAAAGTAAAAAGTTAAAAGTAGAGACAAATATAGCAACATATTTTATATTTTGAAAATTTTTTGATGAACTATTTTTTATAAATAATATAAATAAAGAACCAACTACTGGTAATATTATTAAAGATGATAAAATTGGAAAATCCATTATATGATAATTAAATATGTGAGAATAGCAGTAAATCCGAGCAGCATAATGAACGCATATTGGTATAAATATCCACTTTGAAATTTGACAGCTTTAATAGAAATGTTTTTAATAAGCCTCGATATTCCATCCGGTCCATATTTATCGATCAAATTTAGATCAATATTTTTCCATAAATATATCCCAATTTTTTTTGAGGTTTTAATAAACAAAAAGTCATACAATTCATCAAAATACCATTTATTAATCAAAAAATTATAAAGTGGTTTATTTTCAGAAACTAACCAGTTTGTTATTTTTTTATTTTTAATAAATAAAAAATAAGAAAACGGTATAGCTAAAACTACTATAATTGGTGTAATTAAAACAAACCATAATGGTGGATGATTTGAGCTCAATGGTTCTAAAAACTTAATAGAATCTTTCCAAAAATTATTTATTTCATTAAAACCAATAAATAGATCTTTGAATAAAATGCCTGCAAATAATGAACCGATTGCAAGAACTATAAGTGGAATTATCATGATCATGGATGACTCGTGAATTGATTTAATTTCAATATCTTTATTATTATAGTTTCCATGAAAGGTTTTAAAAATTAGTCTCCAAGAATATATTGCGGTTAATAAAGCTGTAAAAATTCCTATTGATGCTGCATAGTAACCCAATGAACTTCCATTTAAATAAGCGTGCTCTATAATTGCGTCTTTAGAATAAAATCCCGATAAAAAAGGAAATCCTGTTAAAGCTAATGTTCCAATTATCATTAGTATCCATGTGAATGGAAGTTTTTTCCACACTCCTCCCATTTTTGAAATATCCTGCTCGTCATTAAATGAATGTATTACAGATCCGGCCCCCAAAAATAATAATGCTTTAAAAAATGCATGAGTAAAAAGATGAAAAATCGCAACATTATATGCGCCTACTCCAGCAGCAAAAAACATATAGCCTAGTTGACTACATGTGGAATATGCAATTATTTTTTTTATATCATTTTGAACTAATGCAATAGAAGCAGCAAAAATTGCTGTTGTAAAACCTATGATTATTATAAAATTTAAAACAAATTGAGAGTATTCAAAAATTGGAGAACATCTAACAACTAAAAAAATGCCAGCTGTAACCATAGTTGCTGCATGAATTAAAGCAGATACAGGCGTAGGACCTTCCATCGCATCAGGAAGCCATGTATGTAAAAAAAACTGAGCAGATTTGCCCATGGCTCCAATAAATAGTAGGAAGCAAATAAGATTGATGGAATTAAATTTAATACCTAAAAAACTTAAATCATTATTTAAATTATTTGGAATTTGCTCGAACACTTCATGATAATTTAAGCTTCCAAATAAATAAAAGATTAGAAAAATTCCTAAAGCAAAACCAAAATCGCCAACTCTATTAACTACAAAAGCCTTGATAGCTGCAGCGTTTGCTGATTCTTTTTTATACCAAAAACCTATTAAAAAATACGAACAAAGACCAACTCCTTCCCATCCAAAAAAAAGTTGTAAAAAGTTATCTGCTGTAACCAATGTTAACATTGCAAATGTGAATAGAGATAGATAAGCCATAAATCTTGGTTTATGTGGATCTTTAGACATATAGCCAATTGAGTAGATATGAACTATTGACGATATCAAAGTTACTACAACCAGCATTACTGAGGACAATGGATCGATTTTTATAGACCAATTTATATTTAATAAACCTGAGCTAATCCACGATGTTATAATTACATTATTTTCATAGCTATGAAATACAACATCATAAAATATAAAAATAGATAAAATTGCCGAGGTAGAAACAAATAAAGTAGTTATAATTTCAGAACTTTTATCTCCAATATTTTTTCCAAACAAACCTGAAATTATTGACCCTAATAGTGGGAGAAATAATATTAGTAATTCCATTTTAACCTTTTAATTTATCAATTTCTTCAACTCTAATAGTTCCAGAGTTTCTATAATAAACAACAATTATCGCTAAGCCGATAGCTGCCTCGGCAGCAGCAACAGTAAGTATAAATATTGTAAATACTTGCCCAGTTATATCATTTAGGAAAATTGAAAATGAAACCAAATTAATATTAACAGCTAATAAAATTAGCTCGATACTCATTAATATTACAATTATATTTTTTCTGTTTAAAAATATTCCAACAACACCAATAGTAAATATTATTGCGCCCAGGGTTAAATAATGTCCTATTCCAATATCAATCATCAATTTTAACACCTTTTTTACTTTCTACTTCAACAAGTTGAACGCTATCGGAAGTTTCTCTTGAGATTTGACTAAAGTAACTTTGTCTTTTAAGACCAGGTCTTCTTCTAAAAGTTAAAATTATAGCCCCAATCATTGCAACTAATAAAATCATTCCACTTAATTGAAAAATATGAATATAATCTGTGTAAAGTACATTTCCTAAAGAATGAGTGTTTGAAGTACTTTGGTCAACAACCAGAGATATTGAAGTGGCTAAATCAGGTTTGAACTTCCATCCACCTAAAACGATAATAATTTCAAAAAAAATAACTAAACTTATAATCAATCCTATAGGAATATGAGACGACGACGAAACTGAATAAAACCATTGATTTTTTTGCTGAGCTACATTCAGCATCATTACAACAAATAAAAAAAGAACTGCGACTGCACCCACATAGACAATTAACATCATCATTCCTAAAAATTCTGCTCCAATCATGATAAACAGACAAGAAATACTAATAAAATCTAAAATTAAAAAAAAAACTGAGTGAACTGTATTCTTTGAAACAGTTACCATTATTGCCGATATAATTGCTATTAATGAAAAAATATAAAAAAAAATAGAGTGAGCTATCATAAAATTATCTGTAAGGATTATCGGCTTTAATATTAGCCGCTAAAACATTTTCCCATCTGTCGCCGTTGTCTAAGAGTTTTTCTTTGTTGTAATAAAGTTCTTCTCTAGTTTCTGTAGAAAATTCAAAATTAGGTCCTTGAACAATTGCATCTACAGGACATGACTCCTCACATAAACCGCAATAGATACATTTCATCATATCTATATCGTATCTGGTAGTTTTGCGACTTCCATCTTCTCTTTGATGGGACTCTATGGTTATCGCTTGAGCAGGACATACGGCTTCACATAATTTACAAGCAATACATCTTTCTTCTCCATTAGGGTATCTTCTTAGAGCGTGTTCACCTCTAAATCTTGGGCTAATTCTTCCTTTTTCAAAAGGATAGTTTATTGTTTTTTTTGGTCTAAAAAATTCTTTTAAGGCCATTATAAGACCTGTTAAAAAATCTATTAAAAAAATTGTTTTAAATATTCTTGAAATTTTCATAATCAATTCACAGGTAATAAATTAAAATAAAATAAATAACTTGATGTAAGAACAACCCATAGTAATGAAAAGGGTAGAAAAATTTTCCAACCAAGTCTCATCAATTGATCATATCTATATCTTGGAACAATAGCTTTCACTAATGCAAAGAGAAAAAATAATAATAAAATTTTAAGAATTAACCATAAAGGGCCTGGTATTATATTGAATGGATAAAAATCTATTGGAGACAACCATCCACCCAAAAATAATATGGATCCCATTGCGCACATCAAAAGTATGTTTGCATATTCCCCTAACCAAAACATTGCATACATCATTCCAGAATATTCTGTTTGGTAACCAGCAACTAGTTCTGCTTCTGCTTCTGGTAAATCAAATGGTGGTCTATTTGTTTCAGCAAGTGCTGAAATAAAAAAAATAACAAACATTGGAAATAAAGGGATTACAAACCAAATTTCTTCTTGCGCCAAAACTATATCTATTAAATTAAGAGAACCCACGCATAGCAAAACATTAATTATAATAACTCCTATTGACACTTCATAAGAAACCATCTGAGCAGCAGATCTAATAGCTCCTAAAAAAGGATATTTTGAATTTGATGCCCAGCCACCCATTATTATTCCATAAACTCCTAAAGATGAAACAGCAAATAAATATAATATCCCTACATTTATATTGGCAATAACTTGATTTTGACTAAATGGAATTACAGCCCAAGCGATAAGTGCAAGCGTCATAGTAACTATTGGAGCTAATATAAAAATTACTTTATTAGCGCTTGCAGGAATTATTATTTCTTTAAATATATACTTTAATGCATCTGCTAATGACTGAAGTAAACCAAATGGTCCTACTACGTTTGGTCCGCGTCTTTTTTGAACAAATGCCCATACTCTTCTATCAAACCAAACAACCATTGCAACTGAGACTAATACAGGAATTAATAAAAATAAAATTTTATAAGTTTCCATAAATATTATATTTAAGTATTCAATCATATTAACCTTCTGTACCAGTGGACTTCATTTTAAGTTTTTCACTTCTACAGTTAAACATGGTTTTTGAAGATCTAGCTATTACATTAGAATAATAATAATCAATATTATTAATTGTAATATCTTCTTTAATAAAATTTAAATTATTTTTATCTAAATATTTTTTAGATAAGTTATTATGTAAAAATAAGTTTACATAATTGATCATGCTGCTCTCAAGTTCTTCTTTATCATTAAATATTTTTTTTGAACTAATAATTTCGGACAATTCATTAATAATTTGCCAATCTTCTTTTGCATCACCTGGTGGATAAGATGCTTTGTATGCTTTTTGTAATTTACCCTCTAAATTTGTAAAATAACCGTTTTGTTCGGTATAGGCTGCACTTGGTAAAATTATGTCTGCTATTTCTGCTCCCCTATCTCCATGACTTCCTTGATAAATTATAAATTCAGATTTTTTTTTAAAATTTAAAGAATCTTGGCCAAGTAAAAAAACGATTTCAAAATCATGATTTTGAAGATCTGAGAGTACTTTATTTGTACCATTAATTGATTTGTAAATACCCAGGTCTAATCCACCCACAGTCGAGGCATTTTCAGATATTATATTTAATGAATTCCACTCATTGGATAATTTATTATTTTTTTTCAAAAAAGATTTAATAGATTCAAAAATATATTCCGCTGAACTAGATTTTAATACCGATTGTCCAAAAATTATTAACGGTTTCTTTGACTCTTTTATTAATTGTGATATTTCATTTTTTTCTTCTACAATATCTTTTATTGTTTCAGTATTTCCATTTAAGCTTTTATATGGATAAGTCAAATCACCGACGTCGTTTAAGGAAAATATTTTTATTTTATTTTGCAGGTATGCTTTTCTAATTCTTGCATTTAAAATTGTAGCTTCATGTCTTGGATTAGTTCCAATTAAAAGAATTAGATCACTTTCTTCAATACCATTCAATGAGGAGTTAAACAGGTAATTTTCTCTTTTTTCGGCATTCAAATATAAATGATCGCTTCTCGACTCAATATTTTTAGAATTTAATATTTTGTTAAAAAACTCTTTAAAAATAAACATAGCATCCATATTAATTAAATCTCCTGTAAAACCGCATATTTTGTCTGGTGCTGTAGATTTTACTTTTTCTTTAATAATATTATAAACTTCTTTCCACGAAGCTTTATCAAATCTTCCACTATATTTGATAAATGGGGCATCTAATCTTTGGTTAAGTAATCCATCGCAAGCATATCTTGTTTTATCAGAAATCCATTCTTCATTAATGTCTTCATTAATTCTTGGCAGTATTCTTTTTACTTCCCATCCATAAGTATCTACTCGTATATTAGATCCCACAGCATCCATAACATCTATCGTCTCAGTTTTTTTTAATTCCCATGGCCTAGCTTCAAAAACATAAGGTTTGGAAGTCAAGGCTCCTACTGGGCATAAATCTATAACATTTGCTGATAACTCTGACTCCATTGATTTTTCTAGATATGTTGTAATTTCCATATCTTCGCCTCTACCAATTGCACCTAGTTCTTCCACGCCAGCTACCTCTGTTGCAAACCTTATGCATCTTGTGCAATGAATGCACCTTGTCATTTGTGTTTTTATAAGTGGTCCCATATTTTTTTCTGGAACATATCTTTTATTTTCTTTGTATCTTGATTTATCAATTCCATAAAACATTGATTGGTCTTGTAGATCACATTCTCCTCCTTGATCACAAACAGGACAATCTAATGGATGGTTTGCTAACAAAAATTCCATTACACCTTTTCTAGCTTTCTCAACTAATGGAGTGTTTGTTTTAATGTTCATTCCTTCGGATGCCGGCATTGCGCATGATGCTATTGGTTTGGCTGATTTTTCCATCTCAACTAAACACATTCTACAATTGCCTGCTATTGACAATTTTTCGTGATAGCAAAACCTTGGGATTTCAACTCCTGCTTTTTCGCATGCTTGTAAAACAGTAAGTCCTTCCTCCACTTCAATTTCACTGTTGTTTATCTTTAGTTTAAGCATTGTCTTTATCTAATAAATGTTGATCAACTAAATAAGGAATATTTTTATTTTGGTTAATTAATGGATTAAAATTATTTCGTTTTTCTACTTCTTTTTTAAAATGTCTTAGCAATCCTTGAACTGGCCAAGCTGAACCCTCTCCAAATGCACAAATAGTATGGCCTTCTATTTGTTTGGTAACATCTAACAACATATCAACTTCATCTTTTGATGCTTCGCCTTTAGCCATTCTTTCAAGTATTCTCCACATCCAGCCTGAGCCTTCTCTACAAGGAGTACATTGTCCACAACTCTCGTGTTTATAAAAGCGTGCAATTCTAGCCATGCATTTAATTATATCCTGATCTTTATTTATCACTATAATTCCAGCTGTTCCCATTCCACTTTTTTCTGCAATTAACGAGTCAAAATCCATTGTAATTGTATCGCAAATTTTTTTTGGTAGCAAAGGCATGGATGAGCCACCGGGAATTATTGCTTTTAAATTTTCCCATCCACCAATCACTCCTCCTGCGTGGTGCTCTATTAAATCTTTCAGGGGTATTCCCATTTCTTCCTCGACATTGCAAGGTTTATTGACATTTCCGGAAATGCAAAAAATTTTAGTTCCAGTATTTTTGGGTTTTCCTAATGAAGCAAACCATTTAGCTCCTCTTCTTAAAATTGTAGGAACCACAGCTATTGTTTCAACATTGTTTACTATCGTTGGGCATCCATATAAACCAATAAGTGCTGGGAAAGGTGGTTTTAATCTAGGCTGACCTTTTTTACCTTCTAAACTTTCGAGTAAAGCAGTTTCTTCACCACAAATATATGCTCCTGCACCATAATGAATATGTATATCCAAATCCCATCCTGTATTAGAGGCGTTTTTACCTATTAATTTATTTTGATAAGCTTCATCTATCGCTGTTTGAAGTATTTTACCTTCATTAAAGTATTCTCCTCTAATATATATGTAGCAAACATGGGCATTAACTGCATAAGAAGCTAAAAGACATCCTTCGATTAATTTTTGTGGTTCAAATCTTAATATATCTCTATCCTTGCAAGTGCCAGGTTCAGATTCATCTGCGTTAATAACTAAATAATGCGGCCTAGATCCAACTTCTTTAGGAGCAAATGACCATTTTAAACCTGTAGGAAAGCCCGCTCCTCCTCTACCTCTAAGTTCAGAGGATTTAATTTCACTTATTATCCATTCTTTACCTTTGTTAAAAATTTCTTTTGTATCAATCCAATCACCTCTTAATTTAGACGACTCAATGTCTGCACCTTTGTCATTATATAGATTTTTAAATATTCTATCAGTGTCTTTAAGCATTTTTACTTTCTAATAAAGTTTTTCTATTATTCTCCGGTTCAGAGTTTGAACGGCCTCTATATGATCCAGGTTTAGGCATTTGGTCTTTTGAAATTTGATCTAAAATTTTTAATATTTTTTCCTTATCCAAATCTTCATAATAATCATCGTTAATTTGTATCATTGGTGCGTTAACGCAAGCACCCAAACATTCAACTTCAACCCAAGAACAATTCATATCTTTATTCACTTCATTTTGATTGTTAGAAATTTTTTTTTTGCATGATTCCACTAAATCATATGCTCCTCTAATCATACATGGTGTCGTCGTACAAACTTGAACAAAATACTTTCCTACAGGTGATAAATTAAACATAGAATAAAAGGTAGCAACTTCGTAGACTTTTACATAAGGCATGTTTAGAAGTTTGGCTATATATTTCATTGCAGCTAATGGTATCCAATTATTATTTTGTCTTTGAGCCAAATAAAGAAATGCCATTACAGCACTTTGTTGTTTTCCGTCTGGATATTTGTGGATTATTTTTTTAGATAAATCTAAGTTAGAATTGTTAAATTCAAAACTATCTGGTTGGTCTTTAGATATTTTTTTTATTGTCATCTATCTATTTCTCCAAATACTACGTCTAGAGAACCTAAAACTGCAGGTACATCAGCAAGCATATGGCCTTTTATTAAATGATCCATTGCTTGCAAATGTGAAAAGCCAGGTGCTCTTATTTTGCATTTATAAGGTTTGTTTGAACCATCGGAAACTAAATATACACCAAATTCACCTTTTGGTGCTTCTACAGCTGTATAAATCTCATCTTTATCTACTCTATAACCCTCTGTAAATAATTTAAAATGATGAATTAAAGCTTCCATTGAGTCTTTTATTTCTTTTTTAGAAGGAGGGGTAATTTTTCCATCTAAAGACTTAACTGGACCTTTAGGCATCATTGATAAACATTGATTTATTATACTAACGCTTTCCCTCATTTCTTCAATTCGACATAAGTACCTATCATAACAATCACCGTTTTTTCCAATTGGAATTTTAAACTTTAATTGTTCGTAGCAATCATAAGGTTGGGATCTTCTTAGGTCCCAAGGAATTCCAGATCCTCTTAGCATAACTCCAGAGAAAGAGTAGTTTAATGCGTCTTCTTTAGAAACAATTCCTATATCTACATTTCTTTGTTTAAAAATTCGATTTTCTGTTAAAAGATTTTCTAAATCATTAATTATTTTTGGAAATGTTTTGCAAAATTTTTCGATATCTTTGTCTAATCCTCTTGGAAAATCTTGATGAACTCCCCCAGCTCTAAAATAGTTAGCATGCAAACGAGATCCTGATACACGTTCGTAGAAAGTCATCAAAGTTTCTCTTTCTTCAAAACCCCAAAGAGAAGGTGTTAAAGCACCTACGTCTAAAGCTTGGGTTGTTACGTTTAAAATATGACTTAAAATTCTACCTATTTCACAAAAGATAACTCTTATAAATTGCGCTCTTAAGGGAACTTCAATTTTTAAAATTTTTTCAATGGCTAAAGCAAAAGC
>MDTG01430154.1_pt1 | contig 12887 bp, 13 predicted proteins | sample 811421 | NCBI WGS metagenome assembly MDTG01 (sample SAMN05326645, study PRJNA326480) | marine metagenome | isolation source: seawater | place: Pacific Ocean: South East | collected 2011
CAATGGAGTATATATGCTTTCAGAATGATCAGAATAACCAACTTCGCATTTAAATTTATTTTTTAAAAATTTAATAGAGTTTAAATTTAAATGATTAATAGGACTAGGATAAGCCGAATTGCAATGTAATAATGTTACTTTTTTCTTAGTTAATATATTTAAAGCATTTGCAACATCTTTAGTATTTGATGCTCCAGTAGATAATAATATTTTTTTTTTGGTTTTTTCGATTAATTTTAAAAATGGTAAATTATTTATTTCACCCGAAGAAATCTTTATAAAATCTACTTTTAGTCTATTCAGAAATTTCAGACTTTCCTCATCAAAGGGTGTTGCTAAAAAATTTATTTTTTTCTTTTTTGCGTATTTATATAAAAGTCTAAAATCAGAAAAACTTAGCTTATATTTATCTAAGAGCTGAACCTGAGTTTTAATTACAGAATTTTTTTTTTGGTAAGAAGCTAATTTTGCACCCTCAATTGCTAAATTTTTTGGTCTAAAAATTTGAAATTTTACATAATCAGCACCCGACTTTTTTGCAATATCAATCATTTTTTTTGCTCTTGAAATACTCCCATTATGATTAATACCGGCTTCAGCAATTATTAAAATTTTATTTGATAATTTCATAAATAATTATCTGAAAGTCTTCTTGATTTAATTTTTTTAACCGGAGACCCTACGTAAGTAGTATTTTCTTTACAATTTTTTGTAACGGTAGAATTTGCTCCAATTATTGTGTTAAGTCCAATCTTACAGTTATTTAATATAACAGATCCAATTCCTAAATGGCTAAATTTATTAATTTTAACGTTGCCACCTGTAATGACACCTGGACCACAACTTGAAAAATCATCAAAAAAATTATCGTGTTCAATAATGGATCCCGAATTAATAATACAATTTCGCCCTATTTTACTTTTTGTATTAATTATTACACCAGGCATTATTAAAGAACCATCTCCTATAGTTGACATTTTGGAAATGATTGCATTTTTCGATTTTAAAGTAATAAACTTAATTTTTGGAAAACCGTTTATTAGTTTTTTATAAATTTTATTCCTTACATAGTTTGATCCAATAGCAATATGACAATATACTTTTTTTTTATTTTTTTTGTATATCTCGTTTAATTTCTTAAAATCTTTTCCATCAAAATGTAATATTAATTTTAAATCTTTTTTTTCTTTGATTAATTCAAGAACTACTTTTGAATGATTACCTTTCCCGATGATTACTAAATCTTTTTTCATTTTAGAATATCAACTCCGCTTGGTAAACATAATAATTTATTCTTAATATAGTTAGCGTTGGATAAATTCATTCTAGGGTATTTTGATAAATAATTGATTCTGTGCATTTGTTTCCATGCTGGTCTAACGTGAATTTCTTTTCTTTGGAGTTTTAAAACAATTTTTCCAATAATTTTTTGATTTAATTTTTCTACTCTTATTGTGTTTAACCAGTAATTAGGTTTTTTATTAATTGGCTCCAATAATTTTACTGATTTTATATTATTGAAATATTTTTTATATTCTAAAAAAATTTTTTTTTTTTTATACAGAATTGTTTTTAACTTATCAATTTGAGATATCCCTAGAGCAGCATTAAGAGCTGGCATCCTGTAATTAAAACCTGGTTCATCATAATTGAATTCCCAATATTTTTTTTTTACTCGAGATATTTTTGATAGATGCAAGCTTCTGTTAAAAAGTTTTAAATTGTCGGTCAAAATAGCTCCACCACCACCAGTTGTTATAATCTTATTTCCGTTAAAGCTCAGTACACCAATATCTCCAAAAGTACCGAGATGTTTATTTTTAAAAAAGCTACCTACTGATTCAGATGAGTCTTCAATAAGAAATAATTTATATTTTTGAGCTATTCTTTTTAAATTTACTATATCACAAGCATTTCCAAAGACATGAGTGGGAATTATAGCTTTAATAATATTTTTACTTTGTTTGTTGATAAGTTTATTATTTTTAATTACAGAAATTTTTTTTAAATAAATATCTAATTTTTTTACATCTATACCAAGATTTGTAATATCAATATCTACAAAGTGAGGAATACCACCACAGTGAATTACAGAATTAGCTGCTGCAATATAATTTATATCAGGAATTAAAACCTCTTCATTTTTTTTAAGTTGAATTGCCTTTAAAGCAATATGTAGTGCAGATGTACCTGTATTTGTAGCCACAACATATTTTGCTTTAGTTAATTTTGATATTTTTTTTTCAAATTTATTTATTATCTTCTCAGCGGAAGTTGAAACCAATTTTTTAGACAATATATTTTTTACACTATTAATGTCACTTATACTTATTGATGGCTCGTGAAGAGAAAGTTGTTTTTTAAAATTTTTAAAACTATTAAAAATTGTACTAAATATTTCACTTTTTGACATAAAATTAACAAAAATATTGCTTAAAACTATAAAAATTTTTAATTAAAAGTATTCATATATTAATTTTTATAAAAAAAAAATAAACAAAAAATAAATTTAAATGAAAATCAGTAATTTTAAAAAAAATATTCATTTTTTGTTTGAAGACATGTCCATAAAACACGCAATTAATAAATTGAGTTTATTAAAAGAAAGATATTGCGTTATAATAGATAGAAAACACTCTTTTAAAGGAACTATAACAGATGGAGATGTTAGGAGAGGACTCCTAAAAGGATTAACTATAAAAAATAAAATTAAAAATTTTTCAAAGAAAAAAAATTTTGTAACTTATAAAAAGCTTAACCAACACAAAGTAAATTCAATTTTAAAAAAAAAAGATATAAACTTTCTTCCTTTGCTTAATGCAAAAAAACAGGTATTGGACATATATACCAAAAAAAAAGTTGAAGGTATAAGTTTAAATATCACAATGTTAATTATGGCTGGAGGTAAAGGAATGAGATTAAGACCTTTAACCAACAAAACCCCAAAACCGATGCTTTTAGTCAACAACAAACCTTTAATAGAAAATATAATTACAAATGCCAAAAAAAAAGGTATTTCAAATTTTATAATTTCTATTAATTATTTAGGAGAGAAAATTAGAAAATATCTCGGAAATGGTAAAAAGTTAGGTGTTAAAATTAAATATCTTATTGAGAGGAAGCCACTTGGGACAGCAGGCTCACTCAGTCTATTAAAAAACTTTGATAGAACAATCCTATTATCTAATGCAGATATAATATCTGATATTGATTATTTTGAGATGCTAAACTATCACAACAAAAAAAAATCGATGCTAACTGTGAGTGCTAAAATTATTAAAAATACTGTTAATTATGGAAATTTGATAACCAGAGGAAGCAAAGTTTCAAGCATTGTTGAAAAGCCAGTAAGAGATTTGAAAATTAACGCAGGTATATATGTAGTAAATCCAAAAATAAAAAAATTTTTAAAGAAAAATACTTATCAAGATATGACAAATTTAATAAATTTATTGGCAAAACAAAATCGTAAAGTAGAAATATTTCCTTTACATGAAACCTGGACAGATTATGGGCTCAAAAAAAATATTATTAAGCACCAATCATGATCAGGAATCAATTGATAAGAATTATTCCCAAACTTGATATTAAAAATGGGTTACTGATTAAAGGTATTAACTTAGAGGGCTTAAGAGTACTAGGTAATCCATATCAATTTGCTGAAGATTATTATAATAGTGGAGCCGATGAGATTTCATACATTGATAATGTTGCAACACTATATGGTACAAACAATTTAGTTAAGTTTGTAAATAAGACTTCAAAAAATATATTTGTACCATTATCAGTCGGGGGAGGAATTAAAAGTATTAAAGACATTCAAAAAATGTTAAATTCTGGAGCTGATAAAGTTAGTATAAATTCGGCAGCAATTGATAATCCTGAGTTTATAAGAGAAGCTTCAAGAACATTTGGGTCTTCAACAATAGTTATTAACATTGAAGCAATAAAGATAAATAAAAATTACTTCATATCAAAATCAAATGGTCGAGATTTAATTAAGATAAATCCAATTTATTGGGGAAAAAAAGTCGAAAAACTTGGGGCAGGTGAAATCTTTTTAACATCTGTAAATAGAGAGGGTTTAAATGAAGGGTTTGACTTACAGTTGACAAAAGACCTTAGTAAAAGTGTATCCATTCCACTTATTGCCCATGGCGGCGCTGGAAACTTTAATCATGTATACGAGCTAATAAAAAAAACAAATGTTTCTGGAGTATCGTTATCAAGTTTACTTCATTATGATCTACTCGGTAAATTTAACTTTGATAAAACAAGCGTTGGAAATACTGACTTTTTAAAAAATAACAAAAAAAGAAAAATTAAGAATAATTTGAAAAATCTTAAAAAATATCTTTTACAAAAAAATATCAAAGTAAGAATATAAATGAATAAGAAAATTAAAGTTGGGATTATTGATTTAAAGATAAATAATATTTTTAGTATTTTTAAAGCAATGCAATTAGCAGGTTATAATACTAATGTAATTGGAGACAAGGATAGCCTAAAACAGTACAAATTGATTATTTTACCTGGGGTAGGGTCTTATAAAATATCTATGAAATCAATAAAAAAATCAAATTTAGACTACAAACTCAAGGAATATATTCAAAATGACGAGAATAAACTTTTTGGAATATGCCTTGGTATGCAACTTCTTTTTAACAATAGTTCAGAGTTTGGAAATACACAAGGACTAGGTTTAATTAAAGGAAGTGTAAAAAAATTTAATTTAAGTAAAACCAAATATATTCCACACATGAATTGGAATCATATTAAATTCTCAAAATTTCAAAATAATAAGATTGCCAAAAAATTAAACCAAAGATACTTTTATTTTGTTCATTCGTTTTATTGTAAACCTGAAAACGAAAAAAATATTCTCTCAAGCTCCATGTTTAATAAACAAGAATTTTGTTCAAGTATTTTAAATAAAAATATTTTAGGAACTCAATTTCATCCCGAAAAAAGTGGAAAAACTGGAATAGATTTTTTGAAAAATATAAATAATTTTTATGAAAAAAATTAATAAAAAAAAGACATTATTTGGTTTACCTCAGAAAGTAGTTTTTTGTAAAAAAACACTTATCTCAAATCAGAGACCAACATCAAGCATAGAATTTCATCACAATTCGGAGTCAAAAAAAAAAACATTATTTATAGATAAAAATGGAATTTCTGACTCATGGAAATATTCAAGAAAAAAGAAAAAAATCAATTTTGCAATAAGAGAAAAAAAACTACTAAAACTTTTAAATAGATATAGAGGTAATAATAGACATTTTGATTGTATTGTTCCGGGTAGTGGAGGTAAAGATAGTTGTTTTGCAACCCATATTCTAAAGTATAAATATGGAATGAATCCTTTGACAGTAACATGGCCACCCATTTTATACACTGACTATGGACTCAAAAATTATAAAAATTGGTTATACACTTGTAATGTAGACAATATTTCTGCAACAAGAGATGAAAACACAATGAAACTTTTAACTAAACTTTCAATCGAAAATTTGATGCATCCTTTTCAAACATTTATTCTTGGACAAAAAATATTCGCGGCAAAAATGGCGATTAAATATGATATTCCTCTTGTATTTTTTGGTGAAAATGAAGCAGAACATGGAAATCCAATAGCAGATAATAATTCGTCTTTAAGGGACAAATCTTATTTTACTTATAATAATATTAAAAATTTATTTCTTGGCGGTGTTAAAATCAGTGATTTGATTAATAAATTTAAATTAAAAAAAAAAGATTTGGATATTTTCTTACCTCCCACTACAGCCGAAATAGCAAAAAAAAAAATTGAAGTGCATTACTTAGGTTATTATTTAAAATGGACTCCTCAAGAAACTTTTTATTATTCTGTTGAAAATTGTAATTTTAGGCCAAGACCCTTTAGAACACAAGGAACCTACAGTAAATACAACAGTATTGATGATAAAATCGACGATTTACACTATTATACAACATTTATAAAATTTGGCATAGGTAGAGCAACATACGACGTATCCCAAGAGTTAAGAAATGATCACTTAACTATTGAGGAGGGAAAAAAATTAATTAAGAAATATGATGGCGAGTTTCCAGACATCTATTTTGATGAAATTTTAGAATATCTGAATATTCGGAGATCAAAATTTTTTAAAACTTTAAATAAGTTTAGGTCTCCTCATTTGTGGAAAAAAACTAATATGAATTGGAAGTTGAGACATACAGCCAATAATGATGGGACAGATGATTAACAGAAAAAAAATCGTTTTAATTTGTGCAAGATCTGGTTCAAAAGGTATCAAAGATAAAAATATTCAAAAAATTGGAAAATTTAATTTACTCCAATCAACTATAAACCAAGCAAAAAAAATTCCTGATATTAAATCAATATACGTATCTACGGATTCTCATAAATATAAATTAATTGCAGAAAAAACAGGAGCAATTGTCCCATTTTTAAGATCTAAATTATTGTCTAAAGATATCACACCTGAGTGGAAAGTGTGGAAAGATTTTATTGATAAAATGGGATTTTACGATGAACAAATTATTATTGTTTTGCCTACAACCTCTCCTAACAGAAAACTTTCTGACATAAATAAAGGAGTGAAGTTGTTCAAAAAAAACAAACATGACATAGTTATTGCAGTAACTAAAAGTGAAAAAAATCCATACTATAATATGCTTGAAAAAAAGGGTAATATTTTAAAACTATCAAAAAAGAATAAAAAAAATTTTTTTAGAAGACAAGATGCTCCAAAAGTATATGACATGACTACTTTTTTTTATATTTTAAAATGTGGATTTATAAGAAAAAAAAAATCAATCCATCAGGGAAAAATTGGCAGTGTGACGGTACCCAGAATTAGAGCAACAGATATTGATACAGTTATCGATCTTGAGTTTGCGAGATTTATAAAAAAAATTTCAGTAAATATTGAATGAAACTAATTTTAATATAGAACTAATTTAATGAAAAAAAATTTAATTAACTTGAATAATAAAATTTGTATTGTCACTGGATGCAATGGTTACATTGGTAGAGAGATTGTAAATAAATTAGCAAATCTTGGGGCTCAAATTATAGGCACAGATATGAATTATAGAAAAAATAAAAATCTAAAAGCCTTCATTAAAGCTGATTTAGAAAAAAAATCAGAAATAGATTTATTAATAAAAGCAATAAGCAAAAAATATAAAAAAATTGATATTTTAATCAATAATGCAAGCTATGTAGGAACAAGTGAAGTAAAAAGAAATATTTATAAAAAAACTTTTTACAATGAAAAATTCGAAAATGTTAATTTAAGTAATACAATTTATCTGACAAATTCTTTAATATATCTTCTTAAAAAATCGAGCTCCCCATCTATTATAAACATTTCATCAATATATTCTTTTTTAGGATATGACTACAGCCTTTATAAGAATACTCAAATGAGAAAGCCACTTGCTTACGGCGTTTCAAAGGCAGGTATAATTCATTATACAAAAATGTTGGCGAATATTCTTGCACCTAAAATCAGAGTGAATGCCATATCTTCTGGTGGAATTTTTAGAAATCAACCAAAGCAATTCATTAAAAAATATCTTATCAAAACACCTTTGAAAAGAATGGGTAAAGAAGATGATATTGTGAACGCAATAATTTTTTTGTCTTGTAGTCTATCAAGTTACATTACTGGACAAAACCTAATCGTAGATGGTGGTTATTCAAACGCTTAAATAAAAAAAAATCAATGAAGTCTGATTTACAAAAAATTTGTTTAGGGAGCGCAAATTTTGGTTCTAAATATGGTATCAATGGGAAAAAAGGTATAAAAAATAATGATTTAAGAAAAATTTTGAATTATGCCTCAAAAAATAATATCCATTTTGTTGATACAGCAATTAATTACAATAACTCAGAAAAAAAAATAGGTTTAGTAAAAAGATATAATTTAAAAATAATAACTAAGTTACCAAAAATACCAAAAAAAATAATTAATGTTGACAAATGGATTGTAAATAAAATTTCAGGTTCCTGTAAAAGATTAAAAATTAAAAATCTATATGGAGTACTAGTTCATGATACTGCGGAATTAAAAAATCGGAAAAAATTGGAAAAAATCCATAAAGCTTTCGATTTCCTTTTAAAAAAAAAAATAGTAAAAAAAGTAGGGTTATCTATTTATGATCCTAAGGAATTAAATCTATTTTTTGAAAAATATAACTATAAAATAATCCAAGCACCAATAAATATTTTTGATAGACGGCTTATTTTGTCAGGATGGGGAAAAAAATTGATAAAAAAAAAGGTAGAAATATTTGCTAGGTCAGTTTTTTTAAAAGGTCTTTTATTGAGAGATTTAGACAAAATTCCAAAAGATTTTAAAAAGTGGAAAAAAAATTTTAGTAATTTTGAACAATGGACGAGAAAGGAAAAAATCTCAAAGGCTGAGGCTTGTATTAGATATGTTAAATCACTCAAAGAAATTAAAAAAATAATATTAGGAGTAAGCAGCCCAAAACAATTAAGGGAAAATATAAGTTTTTTAAAAAAAAAAGGCATGACAGCCCCAAAAAGCTTAAATATCCCATCTGGAAAGATTATAGATCCAAGAAAATGGAAAATTTAAATATTTAAATTTATAAGTTTTTTTCTTTCAAAATTTTAATGATTTTTTCGTATCCGCCAATATTCTTATCAAGGCAAAGATACTGAGATATATACTTATCATAATTATGAATTTTTTTTTCAACTTCGTTTAAAATATACTCTTTACTTTTATTGAAATCTTTTTCGACGTTTAAATGTTTTACCCCATATCTTTTTATATTATTTAGACTGTAATTTATTTCATTTAAACCCATGTAGTCTGATGTTAGTCCCAAAATTTTTTTTTTGAGTAAAATTGCATCAACCACTGCGCTTGAGTCAATCATTGTTACAATATAAGATTTATATATATATTCAGCTGTTCTGAATTTTATTACCTCAAAATCTGGAAAATATTTTTCAAATTTTTTAAGTTCATAGCCTGGATGAATACACACTTTAACTTCTTTATTAAAATCATTTGATAATTTTGATAGAAACTTATTTAAAAAAAAATAATGCTTTTCTAATTTTTGAGCATCATATTTTCCTCTAAAAGCAACTAATTCTGGCCAATCAAATTCTTTATCAAGATGAATAATGTAGTTCTGACTGATATCAAATGTATTTTTTTTAAACAAATCGTAACTTTTGCTATTGATTAATTCTAATTTCTTAGCGTAAAAAAATTTGTTTTTGTATAAAATTTTTTTAATTGGATTTCGATATATTTTATCAATAATATTTTTGTTACTAATGAATCTTACCTCAATTTTTGGAAATATCTCTAAATTCGATAAAATAACAGATATTTTTTTAAAAAAACTAGTTGCGAAAAAATGCTTTATTATTGGGTAAAGGTTTAATTTATAGTCATATTTTACTGGAACGTTAAAAAAACCTAAGTTGGAAATTTGAAATATCTTTATTTTTTTTCTTTTTAAAAAAAAATTAAGCTTTATGGCATGTAAGTAAGTTCCAAAATTACTAATTACAAAAACGTTTTTATCTTTCAAAAAACTTTCAAATTCTGTGAAATTATTAGGATTTACAAAATACATATTTGTTAATTTTTCAATATTGTTAATATTTTTGTCTATTTTAGGATCTTTTGGAAAAGACAAATTTCCTGAGTTTACAAAATAAACATTTTTAAAGTTTTTGGAAAGTTGATTTATTAATTCTGAATTGACATTAATCGTAGCAGTCAAAGTATCAAACCTAGTTATAAACAATACTTCTTTCATTTTTTTCAATTTACAATTTACTCAATATTTTTTTATAAATCGAATTAACATCTAAATTGTGATAAGCTAAAACTTCTTTGTTTGTCCCACATGCTGGAATGTTTTTAAATCCAAAATTATATATACTTCTATTAACACCAATCTTATTTTTTATAAAATTTTGACAAATAAATGAAAAAAAACCGTTAAAAGTAAAATGATTTTCTAAGATAAATATAGGACTTTTATTTTTATTTATAATATTTCTGTACCATCTATAATCAAAAGTGTTTGCATATATTGTTGAAATTATTTCTATATCAATCTTTTTATTTTTTTTTAGATCATTTTTAACTTCGAGAGCTTGTCTAACCATTACTGGTCCTAAAGCTATAATCGTAGCCGCTTTTCCGTTTGAAACGATTTCTCCTCTTCCTAAACTTATTTTTTTTTTATTGTTCAATTTTTTATAGTTTTTAAATGGAATTGAATTTATTCTTAAAAATATACTTTTTTTTGTTTTATAAATTGCCCATTTTAAAGTTTTAGATAATTGGCTAATGTCAACTGGTTCAATGATGATCAAATTTGGCATAGAGGACATTAATGAAATATCTCTTAATGATTGATGACTATGTCCTGGCGCTGCTGGTAGTGCTCCAGACAAAGATCCCACATAAATGACTTTAGAGTTTTGAGTTATGTTATTATAAATCTGTTCTGCAGCTCGAGAAACTAAAAAACACGAAAATGAATGAACAATAGGTATTTGTCCTGAAGAAGCTAAAGATCCAGCAATTGAAACCATATCTTGTTCAGCTATTCCACATTCTATAAATTGTTTAGGATATTTGTGCTTAAACTTTTTTAGTCCGGTATCGACAACCAAATCTGCGTCTAAACAAACTACTTTTTTATTTTTTTTGCCAATTTCTAATATATTCTTTGAATATTCACTTATAAAGCTTTGATGATCATCAATTAAATTTCTAATTTTATTCATCTTTTTTGTTAATTTTAAAATAGGCAAACTTTTATCTATTTTTCTTAAATTTTTAACTAATTCATCAACTGCATTTAAATATTCCTCATATTTTAACGAACCAGAATGATAGTTGTAGTAATTATTCTTTATCGAAGATTTACCCTCAATAAAACTAACTCCCTTTCCTTTAATTGTATTTGCAATTATTGCTTTAGGAGTATTTATATTTCTCAATTTTTTAAAGATTTTTTTAATATTATTAAAATTATTTCCATTACACGCAAATGTTTTAATATTAAATGACTCAAGTTTATCTTTTAAATTTTCAAGAGAACTTGTTTCGCGAATAGTCAAGTCTGATTGGTATTTATTAGAATCTATAATGATCGTTAAATTTTTTGAAATACTTTTTGGTATATTTATTAATGACTCCCAAAATTGACCTTCTTGTAGTTCTCCATCACCGGTAAGAACAATTACTTTTCTTTTTTTTCTTTTTAAATTATCTGCCATTAAAAATCCTTTGGCTTTGGATATGCCCATACCTAAGGATCCTGTATTTGTAAAAATCCCTTTAGTTTTAACATCTGGATGACCTGGCAAGCCTTTTATTTTTCTAAATTTGTGAATATTTGAAAATGGAAGTATATTTTTAGCCATTAATACAGAATATAGTGCTGGCGCATCATGACCTTTAGATGAAAAATAAATATCGTCTTTATTTAAAAAATCGAAATAAATGTAATTTACTAAATCTATCGAGGAAAAACTTGTTCCAATATGGCCAGATCCGGCATTTTGTATCATGTAAAGGATATTTACTCTCAACATACTCGAGAGAGCTTTCTTTTTGGTAAGCCAATTACTTTTTGATTTTGTTATTCTATTAAATTCTGATTTTTCGAAATAGAATAATTCTTGTTCGTTATCATTTAATTTTTTTTTTGATATATATGTTGTTTGCTCTCCCATTTTTATATTGCGGTCCAACCACCATCTATAACTAAGTTTGCTCCAGTCATGTAGCTTGATAGTTCTGAACTTAAAAATAAAATTGGACCGTTAAATTCGTTAATTTTAGCCATCCTTCCAATGGGTGCTCGCTCTGAGTAATTTTTAATAAATGTTTTATTTTGTCTATTTTGCATTCCTCCAAGAATTAAATTGTTTACTCTTACATTTTTCTTTGCCCAGTAGACTGCTAAGTATCTACTTAAATTCACTATTGCACTTTTTGATACTGAATATGGAATTGGCTTAATAAATTTTTTTTTTTATTTTTGTTTTCATAAATTCTTGGATCTGGAGATACAATTCCATATATAGAAGATATATTCACTATTGAACCTCTTTTTTTATTTGCCATTTTTGACCCAATTATTTTACAACACAGATAAACACCGTTCACATTCACATCCATAGCTTTGTTCCATGCTTCATTAGAATAATTCTCAAATGGTTTAATAAAATCATCATTATCATCTGGCGAAAAGTCTAACGCAGCGTTATTTATTAACACAGTAGGTACATTTTTTTTAAATAATTTATTTGTGAGACTTTTTAAATCTTTTTCACTTGTAATATTACATTTATGAAATTTATAATTTTTAAATTTTTTTTTTAAATTAATTATTTTTTTATTTTCATTTAAATCAATACCATAAACTTTTGCCCCTTGTTCACACAAAAATTTTGAATATTGCAAACCTAAGAATCCAGCAGCTCCTGTGATTAAAATAATTTGTTTGTTTAAATTTAAGAGTTTCATAAAAATTAAAAGTACTATATACACATTAAACTATACTTTTTTAATAAAATATTTAAAAATGACCAGAAAATTCAAAATTTTTCGACAAACAATAACACAAGACTCAAACTGTTTTTTTGTTGCTGAAATCGGAGCAAATCACTGTGGTAGTGTTGAAACAGGAAAAAAACTAATAGATATGTGTAAACTGGCAGGAGTAAATGCTGTAAAATTTCAAAAAAGATCTAATAAAAATTTATTTACAAAAAAAATTTATGACTCAGTTTATGATAATTCAAATTCTTATGGTCGAACTTATGGTATACATAGAGAAAAATTGGAATTATCAATTAA
>MDTG01060813.1_pt1 | contig 12885 bp, 8 predicted proteins | sample 811421 | NCBI WGS metagenome assembly MDTG01 (sample SAMN05326645, study PRJNA326480) | marine metagenome | isolation source: seawater | place: Pacific Ocean: South East | collected 2011
AAGGACAAACTTTTGGATGGAGACGAAATCAAATATGGAACTGATCCTCTTAATCCCGATACCGATGGGGACAGTATATTGGATGGAGACGAAATCGAAAATGGTACCGATCCAAATTCAGATAACAATAATAACGATATATTGGTGTCTGAAGTTCTAACTCCTGGTTCATCAAACCGCTTAGAGTCTTCTTGGACCATTATGAACATCGAAAAACATCCCAAAGCCATAATTGAAGTCTATAACAGAAATGGACAAAAGGTTTTTACAAAAACTAACTATCAAAACGATTGGCAGGGAGATTTCAAAGGAAGTAGGCTGCCCGGAGGTTCCTATCACTACAACATCTACATTCCTGATCAGGACAAAACCTATAGCGGATGGATTTTCTTGACCTATTAAGCCATAATAGTCTAATAACATTTTTAGTTTAAATTGGAGATAAGTAACTCTTTTGAAATATCTTTTTGAATCTGACCCAAACTATATTTGTCAATAAAATTGCCATCTTTGATGACTGCGAAAATATCTTTGGTATTTGCGATATCCTCTAAAGGGTTTTGATTGAGTAGAATAAGATCTGCGATATAATCTTTTTTTACAAGCCCCAAAGAGTCTTGCATCCTAAAATATTTTGCTGGTTGAAGGGTAGCTGCAGTAATTGCTTCAAGTTCACTCATCCCACTTTCGACCATCAATTCCAACTCATAATGGAGGCTGAAGCCTGGGGTCAGATATCCCAAGGGAGTGTCAGTTCCGGCCATCAGTGGAATTTTGGCTTTGGCCATTGCTCCCGTGGTTTTTTGAATCCAATCCGAAAACTTTTTTTGGGAAGGATTGATTATATCGTTTGATCCTTTTACATTTTTTTTCCATTGCTCCCTTGTTGATTCTGGTAGAAGCTCAAAACTTTTACGCCAAAAAGGCTCTCTAAAAATTTTATAAATCGGCACCTTGTAAATGGATAAAGTTGGCACCTGATAAGATCCATATTTTTTTATTGTATCAAGAATTTTTTGGTAAACATCGGCTGCGATATTATCTACAGCAAATTGCTTTTGCGACTGGTGAATATTACCCCTCAGTTCCCTTCCCGAAAGCAGCAATTTATTCTCTAACATTTTTCTTCTCTCCTGCAGCAAGGAATCGCTATTTCTTACTGCCTCTAACTCAAGATTTTTTATATGTTCCAAACTATTCAGCCCCAGCGATATGGCATGAGTAATTTCCATACTAAGGGGAACATGACCTGCCAATCGAAGATTTTCGCGCTTGGCAATAGCAGCAATCGCCTCAAACTGCTCAGGACTCAACATCTCGTAAGCCTTGAGAAAATCCACTCCCTTAGCCACCAACTTCTCCGTTTCAACAATACTCTCAGAAACGTTTCTAGTACGAATAGAAAGCTCTGGAAGGACTGAACCATTATATACATTAAACTTGCCATCGATCAGTGGCCCGGCAATTTTTACTCTTGGATGTGTTTTAGGATTACTGAGGGCATTTTGTCTTATACTGTCCAAATAATGAAATTCACCACCCGTATCCCGAACACTTGTAATCCCAGTACTGAGAAAAAGCTCCGGCATATACAGTGCAAGTTGACGATCAAAATAAAAGTGAACATGGCTGTCCCATAAACCTGGGATTAGGTATTTATTACTTCCGTCAATAACTTTATTATTTGGAGACAGCTTGAATTCCCCTTGCTTCCCAATCAAGTAAATTTTATTCCCTTTAATAACTACATTCACTTTTTTTGTTAGGCCCTCCAATGGGTCAACAACATTTACATTCTCGATGCAGTAGGCGTTTTCAAAATATATTTCACGCCCGCATGAAAACAATAAACCAATAAACAAAAGGCAGTAAAATTTATAATTAACAAAAACTATTCTTGAAATATTATTTAACATCGTTAGTGATTTTTTGATTCAACTAAAAAATTTACACTCAAATGTACTAATATCTTCATTCTTTCAGAAGGTCTCCCTAATTATGAAATTGGGTATTCTTTGATAAATCTCTAAATTGAGTTAGATTCAAAACAAAATATTTTTCCATGCGATTCTCAAAGCTTATTTTTTTGCTTTTAATTTCCATGATTCTCTTTCGTTGCTACCAAGTAATTGAAGGCAGCATAGAAGCAGTGTTTTTCCAAAATAAAAAGGCAATCTGGATTCAAGACAATAAGAGCTTACCCAATTCAGATGCAGAATTTTATTTAGAAGATCCATCTCCTCTTTTTCGGAAAACCTTCTTTTTAAAAGACCTCCCAAAAAAAGCTACACTACACATTACGGCAGCCGGATATTACAAAGCCTCCATTAATACTTTTGATTTAGATGAAAATATTTTGGACCCTACATGGACCGACTTCAGCAAAAGGATATACTATAGTGAATATGATGTCAGCTCAAAGTTGATCGAAGGAATGAACTGTTTGGGTGTGACACTAGGAAATGGTTTTTACAACCCACTTCCTTTAAAAATGTGGGGTAAAATCAATTTAAGGGAAAGGCTTTCGGTGGGGAAACCGCGATTTATCGCAAAGCTTGCAATAACCTATCAAAGTGGTAGAAAAGAAGAAATCGTCTCTAACAACTCTTGGAAATACAACTATGGTCCAATTGTAAAAAACAGTGTTTATCTTGGAACTCACCATGATGCGAGAAAAGAAATAGAAGGATGGAAGCAAGCCAATTTCGAAGATACTGATTGGGAAAATGCCATTCCCGCAATTAACCCTGGAGGAAAGCTAGAAAAAGCTTTTTTTCCACCGATTCAAATCAACAGAGAAATCAAACCCAAAAAAATCTATTCGACCAAAGATGGTAAATGGATTGTGGATATGGGCGAAAATTTTACCGGTACTTATTCCATCAATTTAAGCGGCCAAAGCGGAGACAAAATCACCTTCAGGTTTGGAGAACGTATTTACCCTGATGGCTCGTTAAACCCCATGACATCAGTGACGGGTCAAATCAAAAAGAAAGGAGTTGGAGGGCCGGGTAGTCCAGATGTGGCTTGGCAAACCGACAGCTACATCATTGGCGATAAAAGCCCCACTTGGTTCAGGCCGGAATTTACTTATCACGCCTACCGTTATATGGAAATAGACGGATTAAGGCAAAAACCAAAAAAAAAGGATATCACAGGGCTTTCCATCCATACAAAAGTGGATCAGGAAAATCACTTCACCTCCTCCTCCAATTTACTAAATGAGATTCAAAAAACCGTCAGAAGGACTTTTTTGGCCAATCTGGTTGGGGTACAATCCGATTGTCCCGCCAGAGAGAAATTTGGTTATGGCGGTGACCTAAACGCCACTAGTGCCTCCTTTATTTACAATTTTGACATGCAAGCCTTCTATAAAAAAACAGTCTATGACTGGGTGGATGCTATCAACGACTCCACATTTGTAGATACAGCACCAAGTGTTGGAATTAAATATTGTGGTATTAGTTGGGAGTCTGCCTTTTTAATTACTCAACATCAGTTATACCATTTCTACAAAGATCTTGACTTGGTCAAAGAGATGTATGGTTTCAACAAGCGATGGATGGATAAAGTTGCACGACTTCATCCTGAGGGAATCGTGAATAACGGATTAAGTGATCACGAATCTTTATCACCAGTTCCGGTTGAATTGATTGGTACTTTACATTATCTGCAATCTGCGAGAATTATGAAAGAGTTTGCAGTTATAATGAATGATCAAGAGGGCCAAATCAAATACGATCAACTGGCACTGGATTTGGAGAAAAAAGTTCGAGAGGCGTTTTGGGAAAAAAGTATCGTAGGCCCCATCAATCGACAAACCTTATTTGCCTCACTGCTCTATCACAAAATCATTCCAAATGATCAAATCGAGGCCGCAAAGGACTCAATGAGGAATGCCCTTCAAAAATCCCCCGCACAGCATTTGACTACAGGTATCTTTGGAACCCGATTTGCTTTGGAGGCCATTTCTCAACACCTCTCTCCCCAAACAACTTTTGACATTATCAACAGTAAAGACTATCCGGGTTGGGGACATATGGTTGACCGTGGGGCAACAACACTCTGGGAAACATGGAAAGAAAGCGAGGACATCTATTCCAATTCACATCCCATGTTTGGCTCTGTAACCGAGTGGTTTTTTCGTTGGCTTGGTGGAATTCGACCCCATCCCAATTATCCTGGATTCGAAAGGTTTTACATCAAGCCTTTCACCCCTGTTGGGTTGGAAAGCGCATCAAGCACCTATATGGCACCCAATGGAAAAATCATTTCCAATTGGATCAAAGAAAATCAGGGATATCTTTTTAAGATTACTGTCCCTAAGACTAGTATTGCCCAAGTGGTCATAAACAAAAAAAAACATCATAAAATTACTATCTTAAAAGGCAAAACGTTTTCTAATACAACAGACATAGCGGACTTAAATGATGGGAAATTCAATTTAAAAGGCGGGGAATATACTTTTAGGCTTTCACCCTAATCCCTTTTTTATAAATTTTTTGATGTTGATTGAGTCTTTGTTTTGAATAACTAATTTAGAGCTAATGAAAATTGAACAAAACTTAAAGATTTTCTTTATCAGTGTTTTTTTTATAGTAACAGGGCAAAGCCAGTCGCTGGAAAACAAAAAAATTCCTGGTTACAGACCCATCTGGTTTGAACTCAACCAAAAATATGAATACGGCGATAAATACTCCGGTGCACTGGGTACCTACACCGCCAAACATCACCCTTTAGCAATATATGCTCCCAGGGTAAATAAAACTTTTTTTGTTTATGGTGGAACAAAATCTGCAGAGAGCAAACACCTGCTTTGCATGATTGGCGTATATGATCATGCGTTGGGTTTGGTTTCCAAACCCTTGGTGGTTTGTGACAAAATGGGGGTGGATGACCCCCACGACAACCCGTCAATTTTGATTGATGATCAAGGGTATATTTGGGTCTTCGTAAGCGGAAGAGGAAGCGTGCGCATGGGGTTCAAATACAGAAGTGAAAAACCGTATAGCATTGATGGTTTTAAGAAAATTAGCACGGAAGAAATGACCTATCCCCAACCCAAAAAAATGGGCACAACCTTTTTTAATTTTTTTACAAAGTACACGGGAGTACGACAACTGTATTTTGAAAAAAGTGAAAATGGCATCCAATGGTCAGACGACATTATGCTAGCGGCCATACCCGAAAAAAAAGGTCAAAAATCTGGTCATTATCAAGTTAGTGCCCAATTCAAAGAAAAAAAGACGGCAACATTTTTTAACCGACACCCCAATGGAGTCGTAGATCAAAGAACCGACTTGTACTATCTAGAGACCAAGGACAATGGAGATACTTGGACAACAGTTGACAATCAATCCGTAACAATTCCGCTTAAAGAAAAAAACTCACCTTCGAGGGTCATCGACTATGCCAGCATCAAAAAAAATATCTACCTCAAAGACATGGTTTTTGACTCTAAGGGGAGGCCCATTTGCCTTTATATAAGAAGTAAGGGGCATAAGCCAGGACCGGAAAACCAACCATACGAGTGGTGCATTACCAAATGGAATGGCTCCCAATGGACAACCCATGTCATCACCACCTCCGATCACAATTATGACATGGGAAGTTTGTTAATCTATAAAAACAAGCTCTATCTGGTTGGTCCCACTGCAATAGGCCCTCAAAAATGGGGTGTTGGTGGAGAATTACAAGTTTGGAAAACTGATGATTGGGGAGCTCATTGGATCAAAGAAAAAGACCTTACCCATAACAGTCCTATGAATCATTCCTACGTTAGAAAATCGGAAAATTTTAATGCTCCATTTGTTTTTTTCTGGGCCGACGGTCATGCACACCAATTCAGTAAATCAGAATTATTCTTTGGAAACCTTGAAGGAAAAATATGGAAACTGCCCTACACCATGGAAAAGGAATTGGAACCCCCCCAATTGAAGGAGTTGAATCATTAAAACAACACCCCTAATCCAGTTATTCTTCTAACTAAATAAACTTTAATCATTAAATTGAAAATATAATTTAGTATTGGTAAAAAAATAAAACTGGATCATTTCAATATTTAAACGAAAAAAAATGAAATTATCGATCAAATTACAATTATCATTTATGATGTTCCTTGAATTTTTTATTTGGGGGGGGTGGTTTGTAACCTTAGGTACCTTTTTGGGAAACAACCTCAACGCCACAGGTGGACAAATTGCAATGGCCTTTTCGACCCAATCCTGGGGTGCCATTATTGCTCCAATTTTTATTGGATTAATAGCCGATCGATATTTTAATGCGGAAAAGATTTTAGGGATTTTACATCTCCTAGGTAGTGGATTGTTGTTCCTAATGTCCCAAACGGATGAATTTTCTGTTTTTTACCCTTATGTCTTTGTCTATATGCTTATCTATATGCCTACCCTTGCCTTAGTCAATTCAGTTTCTTTTAATCAAATGAAGGATACTGCCTCCGAATTCCCACTCATCCGAACTTTTGGAACCATAGGATGGATCATTTCAGGCATAGTCATTAGTTATATTTTTGGATGGGATGAACAAAGATCCATAGCCTCAGGGGCATTGTCCAACACCTTTAAAATGGTATCGCTGGCCTCCTTACTTTTGGGGATTTTTAGTTTTGGGCTACCCAAAACGCCACCCTACAGAGACGAACAGAAAAATTTTTCTTTAAAAAGTTTACTTGGTTGGGATGCACTAAAACTACTGAACGATCGTAATTTTATTTTGTTCTTTATCGCCTCCATTTTAATCTGCATCCCCTTGGCTTTTTATTACCAGCAAGCCAATCCCTTTTTGGTAGAATTAGGAATGGAAAACCCTACGGCAAAAATGTCTCTAGGACAGGTCAGTGAGGTCTTGTTCATGCTTTTACTTCCAATATTCTTTGTTCGTTTTGGATTTAAAAACACCATTTTATTAGGTATGATGGCTTGGGTCATTCGCTATCTTTTGTTTGCCTACGGAGATGTTGGAAACCGAACCTTCATGCTCATCTTCGGTATCCTTTTACACGGTATATGTTACGATTTTTTCTTTGTCTCCGGACAAATATATACCGACTTCAAAGCTGGAGAGAAAGTTAAAAGTGCAGCACAAGGTTTAATTACATTGGCAACCTATGGGGTAGGAATGTTGATCGGATTTTGGATTGCAGGAAAAATTTCAGATACTTTTATCCTAGAATCGGGACAACACAACTGGAATATGATCTGGAAATTTCCAGCATTATTTGCCTTGGGCGTTTTTATCCTTTTTCTTCTCATTTTTAAAAACGAAAAAATCAACTATAAAAACCCGTCCTAATAATTTAAACCAAGTCACTCTTATTGAGAAAAATATTATTTTTATTGCATGAAAGTTTACAAAAAAGGAAACGAAATTATAGTACAAAGCGAAGGCTTGCTCTATAGTTTAGAAGGTCAAAATTGGGATGAATACATTAATGATGACCATTTATATCAAAAGCTACAAGCATCCATCGGAAATGCAAAAAGCATAAATACTGACCAACTGGAAGGGTTGAATCCCCCCATTGATTCTCAAGAATTATGGGCCAGCGGGGTCACATATTACATGAGTAAAAAAGGAAGAGAAGAAGAATCTAAGGAAACGGGAGGCTCCATATTTTATACCAAAGTTTACGATGCCGCCCGACCGGAATTATTTTTTAAAGCCACCAAAAACAGGATTTCTGGTACTGGTGAAGCTGTAAGAATCAGAAGGGACTCTTCTTGGAATGTTCCCGAGCCGGAACTAACCCTTTTTGCCACATCAAATGCTAAAATAGTTGGCTACAGTATAGGTAATGATATGAGCTCTAGAGATATCGAAGGGCAAAACCCCTTGTATTTGCCACAAGCAAAAACCTATGACGGTTGTGCTAGCTTGGGTCCTTGTATATATGTCCCTGAAAAAACAGTGGATCAGCCATTTGAAATTAAACTTACTATTGAAAGACAGGGGACTGATGTTTTTAAGGAAAGTATTTCAACCGAGCGAATGAAAAGAAAACCACAGGAACTGGTGGACTACCTTTTTAGGGAAAGCTCTTTTCCTAATGGTGCCTTTCTGATGACCGGAACCGGTATTGTCCCCCCTTCAGATTTCACCTTGGCCTTGGGTGATAAAATTAGTATTGAGATTGAAAAAATTGGAACATTAACCAACCCCGTTGTATAATTTTAAGGATATGTATATCACTGGAAAAAATTTTATTGGAGAAAAATTATCAGGACTTGGAAAGGTAAACTACAAGACCATTGACCCCTTAAAAAATATTGAGAATAAAACCCTATTTCTAGAAGCCACTCGCGAGGAATTAGAGGAAGCGATTGCTTTGGCAGATTCAGCCTTTCCAATTTACAGAGCGCTGTCGGGTGCACAAAGGGCCTTTTTTTTAAATACAATTGCAGATGAAATTTTAAATCTTGGCGATGCTTTAATTAACATCTATTGTAGGGAAACTGGTTTACCCCAAGGACGTGCGATTGGCGAACGAGGCAGAACCATTTTTCAACTTCAGTTGTTTGCAAAAACAATTGAAACTGAGGATTGGAGAAAGAACATCAATGAGGCGGCAATAAAAGAAAGAACCCCCATCCCAAAACCGAGTTTAAGTAAAACATACCTACCCTTAGGGCCAATTGCAGTTTTTGGAGCAAGTAATTTTCCTTTGGCTTATTCTACTGCCGGGGGGGATACCGCCAGTGCATTGGCAGTGGGTTGTCCTGTCATTGTCAAGTCTCACCCCATGCACAGTGGAACCGGTGAATTGGTGTCTGCTGCAATCATCAAAGCGGCTCAGAAAACTGGAATGCCCAATGGAGTCTTTTCCAATCTCAATTCAAAATCATATGCTCTGTCTCACGAATTAGTAAAACATCCTAAAATCAAAGCAATAGGATTTACGGGGAGTTTTTCTGGAAGAAATGCCCTAAACGAATCCGTTTTAAAACGAGGTGAGCCAATCCCATTTTTCGCAGAGATGGGAAGTATCAACCCCATTGCAATCACAGCCGGCGCTTTGGAAAAAGGAACTCAACAAATGGCGCAGAAGATCTCCAGTTCCATTGTACTCGGAGCCGGTCAATTTTGCACGCAACCTGGACTGCTGTTGACGGTAGATGGGGAACATACCGATTTATTTATAAAAGAATTGGATAGGGCCTTAAAGGGGACAGGTCAACAATGTATGATTCATCCCGACTTGAAAAAAAATTATGTCAAACAAAGTGATAAAATAAACGGTCTAAAGGAAACTGTTGAAATTCAAGCCACTAAAGATCAATTGGACGATAACCTTGTTTATCCAAAACTGTCCATGATTTCCGGTGATCAGTTTATCGCAAATCCTAAGTTTCAAGAAGAAGTATTCGGCCCTTTTTCCTTGGTTGTAAAATGCAAAAACCTTCAAGAACTCGAGCAAGTCATAAACCATTTAGAGGGGCAATTGACAGGCTCAATTTTTGCACAAGCTGAAGATTATGAATTGATTGAACCCTTGATTCAGGCATTTGAATCTAAAGTAGGAAGGTTACTATTTAATGATGTTCCAACGGGTGTTGAGGTGTCGGCAGCAATGACCCATGGGGGGCCATATCCTGCCGCTTCCGACAGCAGATTCACAGCCGTAGGCCCTGGGTCAATTTACCGGTGGGTACGTCCTATTACCTATCAAAATTGGCCAAAGGAATTATTGGCAAAGCTAATGAATTAATAATGCTGCTTGGGGATAATAGATCCATGTGGATCAACATCGCAGTCGCCTAAAATCTCTTGAATTCTTTTAAAGAATTTGGTGTTTTTGATGTGTTCGACTTCTTCGGCAATCTCATGAACTTCGTCTAAATCAAAATTCATTTTCTCAACTAAATAGAGCTCGATTAATCTGTGCTTATGGATGATTTCTGTCGCTTTTTCCCTACCCGAAGTTGTAAGAAGAATTGCTTTATAGGGCTTGGTGTCTATTAAATCCATAACAACTAATTTCTTGATCATATTTGAAACAGTTGATTTGCTGACACTAAAATATTGGCTCAGAGAGGTGACAGTGACCGACTGGCCTTTTTCTTCCATCTTGTAAATTATCTTAAGATAATTCTCCTTCTCTATTGTTTTTTTCATAAAAGTGTTTTGCAGTATAAAACTATTAAATTAGTTTTGTATTATAAAACTATTACATGCGTTTAAGTCTCCTATTTTTCTTCATTTTTGCACAAATTACCAATGCTCAAGATTTTTTCATAACCGGTAAAGTCTTTTCAGAAGGCCAACCGCTTAATTCTGCCTCCGTAATTGTGAAGGGAACAAATTTAGGGGTTACCACAGATGCAGAAGGTCATTTTACCATCTTCATTTCAAATATAGCAAACCCAAAGCTGCTCTTCTCCTATTTAGGCCACAAATCACAAATCAAAAAAATAAGTCCAGAGACAATCGACTTGGGCATCATCGAATTGGAATGGGACAATCCCCTGGAGGAGGTAGTGATTTCAGGTACCCTAAAAGCAGTATCCAAACTCGACAGTCCGGTTCCCGTAGAGGTTTATGGTCAAAGTTTCTTTAAAGCCAATCCTACCGCTTCGGTTTTTGAAGCCCTTGAAAATGTGAACGGTGTACGACCCCAACTAAACTGTAATGTATGTAATACAGGAGACATTCACATTAACGGTCAAGAAGGAAGCTACACGATGGTTTTAATTGACGGGCTACCCATCGTGAGTGGTCTATCTACTGTGTATGGCTTATCAGGAATACCACAAGCCTTGATTGAAAGGATTGAAATAGTTAAGGGTCCTGCCTCAACGCTTTACGGGTCTGAGGCTGTTGCGGGTGTAATTAATTTAATCACTAGATTACCCGAAAACACCGCAAACCTTTCTGCTGATTCTTTTGTTTCTGGATGGGGAGAGGTTAATACAGATTTGGGCTATAAATACAAACTTTCCAAAAAAACCCAAGGAATGTTAGGGATAAACTATTTTAACTATTCAAATCCAATCGACAAAAACAAAGATGGATTCACCGACTTGACACTTCAAAACCGAATTTCTGTATTTAACAAATTAACACTTGCCAATCAATTCTCAATCGCAACACGTTTTGTTTACGAAGACCGTTGGGGAGGACAAATGGAGTGGACGCCCAAATACAGAGGGGGGGGAAAGGTTTATGGGGAAAGTATCTACACCAAAAGGTTTGAAATTTTTGGAAAGTATAAATTCAATAAAAATATTTCATTCCAGTTCAGTTTAAATAATCACAATCAAAATTCAGTCTACGGGAATACATTTTTTAATGCAAATCAGACCATAGGTTTTGGTCAAATGATTTGGAACAAAAACACAGCAAGCAATGAACTGCTATTGGGTCTGGCCTACAGATTAACCCATTTCGACGACGACACCACGGCTACTTTCAATGATTATTCTTATCAAAACAATGCATCCATAACCCATTTGCCTGGAATATTCATTCAAAATCAAACCCAAATAAATTCCAATAACTCGTTACTTTTGGGACTTAGATACGACCGTAATTCCATTCATGGGAATATCTTAACGCCAAGGATAAATTATAAAATTAATAACAGTGATAAAAGCTCAATCCTTAGATTCAGTGGCGGAACAGGATATCGTGTAGCTCAGGTTTTTACAGAAGATCATGCAGCACTAACAGGAGCTCGTGAAGTAATTTTTTTAGAGGATTTAAATCCTGAAAGATCATTGAATACCAACCTCAATTTTGTTCAAAAATTTTTCTTAAAACAAGGTGTGATCATTGACCTTGACTTTAGTCTATTTACAACCCATTTCTCTAACAAAATCATTCCTGATTTTGACACAAATCCAAACAAAATTATTTACGATAATCTCAGTGGAAAATCAATCTCTAATGGTCTTTCTCTAAATGCTAATTTACTTGTTCAAGGAGGGTTCAGAGTCAATCTTGGGGCAACCTATATCGATACTTATACACAGGAGAATGGAATTAAAAAGATTCCATACCTTACCGAGCGTTTTCAAGGGGTATGGAAAGTTGAAAAAAAATGGGGTAACAATAATCTGATCCTTGATTTTACTGGAACCACTACAGGAGCAATGAGATTGCCTACCCTGGGGGATCTTGACCCCAGACCACCATATTCCGTAACTTTTAGCATTCTCAATGTACAACTCACAAAGATTTGGAATAAAACTGTGGAATCCTATGGGGGCATCAAAAATATTTTAAACTTTACCCCTCCCCGAAATAGCATTGCTCGTTCTTTTGATCCGTTTGATAGAAAGGTGGTATTTGATGTTTCCGGAAATCCTTTACCAAGTCTTAACAATCCATATGCTTTGACTTTTGACCCTACATATGTGTATGCCTCCAACCAAGGAATTCGATTTTTTTTTGGACTAAGATATAAGCATAACTGATGGTGTTTCTCTTAAACTTGGGGGAATCGTTTTATTAATTTATAAGTTTAAATTGATAATTCCTGATCTATTTGTTTTGGGAGTTTAAATTTTATTTTTATATAAAATCAATATTTTATGATCCTGTAAAAACTCGAATTTAATCAACAAAAAAAAACTTCGTTTAAAATAACAAAGCAAGCACTTCTATTTTGCACTTGCTTTGTTTCAACTTTTTATTCCTTTATTCGTGACCCAGGGAGGATTTGAACCACACCTTTATATTATTGGTAATTAAAATTTTACAAATTAAATTAAGACCCGTTGGGTTCTAATATAAAACCCTTTGGGTAAAAAAAGGAACCCACAATTCCTTATGGGTTCTACGTTTGTGAGGGAGAGAGGATTCGAACCCCCAACCAACAGAGCCGAAATCTGTTATTCTATCCAGTTGAACTACTCCCTCGTTTTAATA
>MDTG01083028.1_pt1 | contig 12885 bp, 14 predicted proteins | sample 811421 | NCBI WGS metagenome assembly MDTG01 (sample SAMN05326645, study PRJNA326480) | marine metagenome | isolation source: seawater | place: Pacific Ocean: South East | collected 2011
CCAATAGCTTCTGAAGTGGCCATATATATAATTATTTCGAAGTTCTTATATTATTTCAGTTCTAAATTAATGGTATATTATGACAATTCAACGAATATATCAAATATAACAAATGTAGTAAATGTAAAAAATGTAGATGATGATGATGATGATTATGAAAAAATATTTAGAGTGATTAGTTTATCACTAATAATTAGTGCCGCGATTGGAATAGCAATAATTCATGTAAGAAATATCTATAAACAATCGATATTGGTATTTCCACTTGAAATGCCACATGATCTTCCTTTACCTAATAGAACTTCAAGATTTTTCCGAGATGATTATACTGATGATTGCTTTAATAGTACTCCAATAGAATGGTATGAATTAGAGAATAGATTATCCGGCAAGAATGATGTGTTATCCAGTCAATAATTTATAATATAGTAGTGGAATTAGATTTTAGTAAAAAAAACTAATCTAAATTAATGGAAATGTCATTTGGAAAATTAATTGTATTAATTGCATTTGTTGGTTCAATCATATCGTATTGTGTTACAAGTTTTATAAATGTAAATCCCACCAGTAGTAAATTTTTGTTACTTGAATTGTTGAGACAATCGTCATTGGTATATGCTTTAATACAATTTATAGGTCTGGCATATTATTTTCAGGTAAAATTTTTGCCTAAAAATCCAACTTTTGCCGTTTTACCGTTAGTATGTATGATATCATTTATAATGACCGTTACGATGGGATATGCACAAACATCAAGTTGCGACAAGCCAAAGCGTGATAAAATTATGACACAAGCTTTAAAACCAGTTGTATTGCTAATAATTACCTATTATTGTGTTACCAAAATTCCTGCTATTAGAGGTGGTTTTTATGATTTGGTTTCTGATGGAAATCATTCAGAAATAGGAATGTGGACAGCAATAGGATTTTGGATGGCTGGTTCAATATGGATGTCAGTTACGTCGGCATATTTCATAATTGAACAAAATGCCTGTAGGAATGATACTGAAATAAACATCAAAGAACTACCCGAACAAGAACCAGTTAAGGAGGTGATATAGTGACATATTGATACAGTTGCTGATATCTTTTTTCTCCTATTTTAGCAGACTTCGTTGCCTGTATAAAATTGGCCTTGTCTTGAATACCATTAATCAGTGATATCCAGTTAGGATATTTTTCGGAAATAACTTTAGCAATAGATTTAGAGATTCCGGGTATTTGACTAAGTTGTAAAATATAGCAAAGTGATGGTGTTAGATTTTGTTTTTTTGAAACATGTAAAGTGTCTATATAATCTGGTTGTTTTTGAGAATGATTGTATAGTTTAGAATCTAAAAGTAGTTTTCTCTTAATTTCCAATATAAGATTTGTAGTATCGTGTATGTCACCTGTAAGAAAAATGACCATTTTATCCTTTAATTGAATTCTAATGATAATTTGTTTTAGTATACTTTCAAATTGAGGCTCAAATTTGGATACTTTGCCTTCAATAATAAAACCTTTGTGAATAAAATTAGAGGCATTCATTCTTTTTTTCTGTTCAGAAAAGCGGCCATCTTTTAAAGAATGTTGAAGATCTTGGATAGTTTTTCTTTCGAGGACAATTATTGGTGTCTTTTCTGGATTATCTTGTATAATTTGAACATCGCCAATTTGCAGATTCATATATGTCACTAAATTATCATCTAAAATTGTTTTCATAGCTTGCTCACGATAATCGATAAGAATATTCATTTATAAATTCTTTGTTTTTTATATTTATATAAGTAAGAATGGACAACTTAAGAAAAGTAGCTATAATTGTTGGATTAGTTTTGGCTATTGCTGCACTATGCTTTTTGATAAAGAAAAGAAACGTAGAGTCTTTTGAAGATGCCGCCGAGGCCGATTCAAGCGGTTCATATGTACCATCGTGCTCAACTGGTGTAACTATGCCATCTGAATCAGTCCCTGCCCCCGCTTTAGAGGGGTTACAAACTGCTCCCAAAGCGCTTTTAGATGATAAAAGCGATTCTGTATCCGGAAACTCGGCACCTGCCAACGCTTTCCCCAAGGGACAACTCAAACCTTCGGATTTACTCCCCAGCCAAGAAGCCACTGAGTGGAATGCTGCCAATCCTAGCGGAAAGGGACAACTTGAAGATCAAAACTTTTTAACTGCTGGATTCCACGTCGGTATCAACACAGTAGGACAAAGTCTTCGCAATGCGAACATGCAACTCCGATCTGAGCCTCCTAACCCACAAAAAAAGGTTGGACCATGGCAACAGTCGACCATAGAACCCGACTTAACCCGCAAAGCTTTAGAGGTCGGTGGTGAAATGTAAATTCAAGTAAAATAAAGTATAAAAATGTAAGGGTCATCAATTTCATATAAGGCATCATGAAGTATTCTTTCTAAGAATAAAGCTTTTTTTTGCAAATATGACATGTCTAGATTTCGGAACCAACTTTTCCAAGAATTTAGGACTTTCCAACTTAATCTTGTATTTTTGAAGAAAAGGTGTGGATAATGTAGAAATAGATGATTATAAAAGAGTTTGAGTTTTGAATACCGCATCCAACTGGAATATTCATATCTGGGTGTTTTAAATTTGACGAGGTATTCACAATATAACTGTGTTTTAATATCGTCAACGATTCTGAAATGAGTAATTTGAACGCCATACGGTCCGGTTTGCGTAAAGCTACGCAAAGCCATAACACTATAGATGTGTTTTTGTATATTGTCATAAAAAGAGTTATGTTTTTGGTCAGTTGTAATTTGTAATTTAGTATTTTGTAACCATAGCTTTTCATATTTGTCTCTTTCTTTTTGGGGTTGTTTACATCTTTTTCCCGCTGTATTTTGCCATATTTTTTGAAAGTCTAAAGATTCAAATGAAACCCATTCTGGAACTTCAAAATACGTTTTTTGAATATTTTCACTGGTTTGTGTTGCTATGCTATCCGTTTCCCAATTCCAATTCCAATCACTTGAAGAAGATATGTACATTTTGAAGCACCTTAACAATATTTTTATATGTTTTTGTCATCTAAAATTTTATTATTGTCTATGGTTTCAGTGCCATAACTAAATCTCTGAAATACAAAGGTTCTGTTTAGAAAACTCGCATTTTGTTCTCCTTCGCTTAAAACAATTTTGTTTTGATTTTTGTAATACATTTCAAAATTGTTGGAATATTCTGGTACAATTTTGAATCCGAGTTCAAATAATTTCTTAGAAAAGAACTTGAAATTGACAAGATATTCTGGATGAATCATATCAATACTTTGTACTAACACATGTATCTCTTTTCCGAGAGAGTTAGAGTCATCGCTTAATTTTCCTTCATATTTCTTACGTATTCTCAATATTTCAGAATCATTCGAGTCGCGATAGACCAAATCCATATCATCATTTTCAATTAGTTTTTTATCAATAATTTCACCATCGTAACAGCATCCACCAAAATAACCCCCAACTTTAATATTCTTAGCAACATTTGCTAAGAATGTATCCAAAGTCTTCTCATCTTTGAAGAAGTAATGTAATGCGAAGAATACAGTAGCTGCATCAAAAGTGTAATTTTTACCAAATATGTTATTGTCTATAACATATCTCTTATAGATTCCATCTGAATTTGGTAAATCAAATGTTGATGGATTATTAAATGGTTTTCCAACATCTCCTGTTATAAATACAATTTTATCTAACGGAAAATTATCATTTTGTCTTTTTTTGGATTTTGACTTCATACCATTAATTATATTCAGAAGACGTCTATAGGCTCCATTGTTTTGATTATGTAGATTGTCGAGACTATTATCAACCCCCAATACATTTGCATTGAATTCAATATATCTTGGAATGTCTCCGCCTTTTCCAGAACCCAAATCCAATAATTTTTTGCCAGTGGTTTTACCAATAGTATTTTCAAATATAGCATGTTTCACATGCAATCTATGGAATCTTCTTAAATTTGAATCACCACTTGTATCATCTCCATTATTATAATATGTGTCAATGACATCATTATTAGAAGGTATCTTTTCTTCACCCGTCATGATTTCTTTAGTAACTGGAAAATGATATGATTGCCATATATCTAAAGCAACTTTATGGAAATTTGGCTTATCTTTGTCTTTCCTAACCCTTATAGGAATCCATCTAAATTCAGAATCCAAATTTTTATCATATACAAATTCAACGATATCAGAATTTGTAATTTTTTGCCCATCCCAAGTGTCATTTTCTTTACAACGAAGTTGTCCATCATACATGGGTAGTTGAATAGAACACGCGTTATCATCTTCTGGATCAAAGGGTTTAAATTGACTTTCAAAATGTCTGTTATATGATAATGAAGCATCTCCTGTATTATTCATTTCCTCAATGAAATCATCTCTTGTAAATGGTTTTGGATCTTTATCATAGGTAACATGTAGAGAACAATTCATGAATTTAGTCATTACATATTCATCTCCAACTTTAAAGGGTTTTTCAGTTTCATTTAGAAAACGAATTTTAAAATCGATACTATTAAATGTTGAATCCTTCCATTTCAATAGACGTTTGAACTCCTTTCCACTTTTAATGAATTTTTTTGTAGATACTTTATCATACAAGGAATTACCTCCAACCTTATCGATTGGTGTAAATATCAATCCATCATTCTCATATATATCATTTTCAATATCTTTGAAACATTCTTTACATTCAGAGTGAAATTTATCAGTTGTCATAGGAATGAATTTTTTCAGTAATACTCTGGGTGTTACTCCTAAATTAGTTGGATGAACGGTTTGTACTGCTGCAACAATCTCTTTTGCATATTCTAAACGTTCATTAAATAATTTACTTCTAATGTCTGTTCCTTTGTAATAATAACAATCAAACACCAAATAATCTGCTAATTTATCGCCATTTTTCGTATTCAAAATCATTTCACCATCAAACACAGAACCAAAATATTCTTCGTTGAAGATATAGCCAGTAGGCTGATATAATTCTGTTTTGGAACCAAATATGAATAATTCTCCAGTATCACAGATAAATCCAGTCATTCTAAGTCCATCTGATTTTGGAGTAACATAATATTCTAATGCTTTTTGTTTCATGATGCGCAATCTATCCATATTAAGTGAAATTACTTGAGGACTAATTTTGTATCTTGATTTATTATCACGAATTTCTGTTAGATCATTGCCTATTTTTTTTTGAAGTATAGTTTCATAATATGCTTTTTCTACATCATTGATTTGTATTATAGAAGTAATTTTCCACGAGTTTCTAAATGCACACAATATTGTTTCCATTATTTCTGTCCATAACTGCATGTTGTGTTCAGATCTGGTTTCATTAATTATATCGGGTACATATTCAACTTCTATTTCATAATGTTCTTTCGAACTTAATGTACCAGATTCTCTTAAATTATTTGCAACTTTTCCTTTCCTAACAGCAGTTAAATCAACTGAATATAATTCTTCTACTAAATATGAATACCTATTCTTTAGTCTAAAAGATTTCTTTAATCTTTTCCAATTCGCCAATATATTACTAAACTCACTGCTATTTGGATCGACTGGTATTTCTTTCTTTAAATTTATCTTACACCCGATACTTAGATACTCAGCTTTTTCAGGAGTTTTATGAATAACACACCACGTCCCTCTCGGTAGATTATCTAAGGTATCATTTCTAAAATATAACTCAATGTAATGTTTTCCAAATATAGTTATTCTAAATGAACCAATTGCTATATCCAGACTCTTTGCGCGTTCTCTTATATTCCTCCACACTCCATTACATGATTTTTCCTTACATAAATCCATCACTCTCATAAATGATTCCCTATTCGGTTTTGGCTCTTTTACTATACATTCAAACTCATAAATGTTATTATTATATGCGTCATTGCTGAAATCAGTTATATGCGTTTTATCAAGTGCTGATAATTTCATTCTTGTTTCTACCATAACTATATATAATTTAAGTCATTTTTATTATGTTTTACAAGTGAGTCGTATTTTATTTTTTATCTTTAATCAAACGTACATTAAGAGCTTTTTGAAAATGTTGTGTATCTGTATCCTTTGATGTTCTAAATTGAACTTTGTCTCCAATTTTTATTTTCTTTATTTCTGGACAAACAAAAGTACCCGTATTAGAAGCATCATCGCTTTTAATAAACACACATCCCCCCTTTACAACATTAGTTACAGTACCATATTTTGTGATTTGAGACTTTTTTGAATTGGTTCTTTTATTTTTAGAACTTTCACTATTAACTTCTTTCGTATCAGATGTAGTAATATTTCTCCTATTGTTTGTTTGTTTGTTGTTTGTTGTTTGTTTGTTGTTTGTTATTTGTTTATTTGTTGTTTGTTTGTTTGTTTGTTTGTTATTTGTTTGTTTGTTATTTGTTGACTGATTATTTGCTTTTTTAGTATTGTTATGTTTAGTTTTTAGAGATTTTTTGTTTGTAATCAGTTTATCTGGGATATTTGATTTAGATTTTTTTGTGTGTGAAACCTTTTGTTGTCTTTTTTTTGTTTTAACAACACACCATTCTTCAACATTCGGAAGTTCAATTCTACAGTCCTCTTTATGCATTTCTTTAAGTTCTTTAAGAATTAGCATATCGTCAAGAACTTCTGCATCACCCCACCATTTCCTATTAAGATCTTGAAAAATAGAGGGAGCAGACATATGATTGTATAATTATTATTAGAGAAATGGTCTTAATATTTATATAAAGATTAGACGAATATAATATCATATGATCATGTATAAATTTTTTTTTATAGTTAACTCATTATTTGGCAGTGCTTTAGTGAACAATAATATTCGGATATATAGAAATAAGAATGTTATAATGGCAAGGAATAAGTACACACCGCTGATGTCATTTAACAACACATCGAATAACGATGTGAACGAGCCCGATATTATAGAGAAATATAGTAATTGGTTTGGGTGGTTTCCTGCCGAAAAGAAATGGAAAAGTGTTCGTTTTACCGTATATTCGATATTAGCCGGATATATGTTGGGGGAAGGTATTCAGAATTGGATCGATTATTCCAATTCTCCAAATTTAGATTTTTGAGTTAATACGTTTGAGTATAAGATTATTTAATCTAAATGTAATTATTGGTAATGTCCTCTATTTTAGAAAATAATAATGAATCGGACGAGGACATCAATCCGAACGATGATTCGGATTTGAAATTTGAACATATGGGATTAAATAAAAATATTTTGCGAGGTATTTTTTCGTATGGTTATGAGATTCCGAGTCCGATTCAAAGGAAGGCAATACCAATATTTTTAAAAAGAAAAGACATAATTGCACAAGCGCAATCTGGTACAGGTAAAACTGCAACATTTTCGATTTCAATTCTACAATCAATAAATGAAGAAGTTTCAGATGTTCAAGCAATAATTATGTCGCCAACACGAGAGTTAAGTGAGCAAATTTACACAGTAATAAAGGGGTTAGCAAAATATACAAAAATCAAATTTGCGTTGTTACTTGGTGGACAATCGAGAAATGATCAAATAAAGCAACTAAGAGATGGTGCACAGTGTGTGATATGTACACCAGGGAGAATTAATGATTTTTTACATAACGATTGTATAAATATAAGAAATGTGAATTATCTTGTTCTGGATGAAGCAGATGAACTTTTGGCAAATGCATTTATTCATCAAATAAGAAATGTTGTAGAAATTCTACCAAATGAAACACAGATATGTCTATTTAGTGCTACTTTACCAAAATATTGTCATGAAATTGCCGATAAATTTCTTGTAAATCCCGAAAAGATTATTGTTAGAAAAGAACAACTAACATTAGACGGGATTACTCAGTATTATATTGCTACAGATAATGATAAGTTCAAATACGATGCAATAACGGATCTATACTCGTCAATGATAATAAATCAATTGATAATATATTGTAATACAAAACAAAGGGTTATATATTTAGCTGACAATTTGATAAGAGATGGGCATACTTGTACGTGTATACATAGTGATTTAACAACAAATGAAAGGATGGAGACTATGTATAAATTTAGAAAAGGAGATAGTAGGGTACTTATTTCAACTGATTTATTAGCAAGAGGTATCGATGTACAACAAGTATCTCTTGTAATTAACTATGATATTCCAAGAAATATTGAAAGTTATATTCATCGCATAGGGAGAAGTGGAAGATTTGGAAGAAAGGGGATTGCTTTAAATTTTGTTTCTGGAAATGATAATGAAACAATGAAAAGAATAGAGCAATTTTACTGTACAGAAATCAAGGAACTCCCATCAAATGTAGACTCATTATTTAATCAAACAAGGTAAATGTGCATTTCAATGATTCGCCGACGGTCATAACTCCACCCTTATTATCAAACTCTCCGCAATATCTTGGTGCAGAAAATATAGTTACGAGTTCACGATTCCCATAGAACTCATACCCGTCTTCAACAACTTGATGCGCTCTACAAATCATTTCAAGTTTATTGTCTTTTAAAAACTGGTGTAGTACGTCTCTACAAAAAAGATAAGAAACCCCTCTATCATTCGGATGCCAACCTTGTAGAAATGTAGGACCTTCCGTTTCTGGATCAGACCAAAGTAAATCGCATAATATTCCTTCTTCTGAAACTTCAGTGGGTCTTTTTATTTTGTTAATATCTTTGTAATTTTTTAAGAAAGGAGATAAACCACCATGCATACACAACATAACTGGATCTTCTGGGGGTGCTAATCCAACAGTTGCTGCTACAGGCATTACATTAAATACGTCTACAAAATGTTTCCATAATTTGATAGAGCCTCGTCTCTTGCATTCATCGTGAAATCCATATACACGAGATACATCGGCTGTTTCATGATTCCCTCTTAATAGAAAAACATGATTATGATATAATATTTTGAAGCAAAATAATAGACAGACTACTTCTATACTTCTTTGTCCACGATCAACATAATCTCCTAAAAACATATAACGATTTTTAGAAGAAGGATATCCTAATTTATTAAAAATTTGTAGCAAATCACTATATTGACCATGAATATCTCCACAAATATGAACAGGCGCTTGTACATTAAGCAACATATTGTCTTGTTCGATTACAGTTTTGGCTTGTCGGATAAGCCAAAACATATATTTTATAGGTATTGGTAAAGTATCACTATTAGAAATGAGTAAAGCCTGTATTATATTTTGTATGTTTTTATGAATAATTGTTAAATCAACTATGGTATTTACCATTATAATTTTGAATCTATTTTTAAATACTAAAAAAATTTACCGTTCTGTTTGTTGTATAAATGAAATCTGTTTTCTTAAATCATCCATATCTGCATGAATTCCACAAGTATCTGGGCATTTTAATTGAATAGGAGCTTGAGTCTGTACTACTGTTGGTGTTTGAACAGGTTCTATTTTAGGAGGTATATATAATGGAGGAGATGTTGTTACCGGTGTTGGAGGAGATGTTGTAGCAGAATTTATTAGTTCTTCAAAATGAGTTACGCATTCGCCCTCACTCTCGCTTCCTTTTGATTCATCAAGTTTACAAAAGATTCTTTTATTGCCATTGATTACATATCTTCCGCTATCCGGTTGTCCTGTTTCGTCTCCACGAGTTGCATCACATTTTTTCCACTTTATACCATCGCAAGTATTTTGGTCGGTATATTTATAATAACAAGTATTATTCCTAATTAGACCATCTGGTCTTTCTTGACATTGGTTATTGGCACTGGACATTGTATTCGGAGAAGAATTATTTATATTTTCCTCCCAATCTGACACACATTCGCCTTCACTCGAGCTTCCTTTTGATTCATCAAGTCTACAATAGATTCTTTTATTGCCATTGATTACATATCTTCCGCTATCCGGTTGTCCTTTTTCGTCTCCACGTGAAGCATCGCATTTTTTCCACTTTATACCATCGCAATTATTTTGGTCTGTATATTGATAATAACATCTACCATCTCTCATTTTTCCACCACTACGCGCTCCTCCACAATCAGAATCATTACCTTCCCCTCCTTTTTGCCCAGGGTTATTTTGGGTAAAGGATTCGGTTAATTTAGAATGAATAAATATTACAGGCAATAGGAGTATTAAAAAGAGAATAATGTTAGTAATATTAGAGGCACTCATATTACTATATAAAATAGTTTTTGTAGAATTAGTAGTAATAATATTAAATACATGAAATTATGAATAATTTCATAAATATAAGTGTGATTGCATCCTTAATTGTATTATTGTGGTATTGTTTCAACTTTAATGAAATAGAAGAGTTCATTACAATACAAGAATTAGAGCCAATAAATAAGTTAAGTGATATGGACCTGTGGGAAAACAATAATAGGTTGCTATGCGAAAATAATAGACTTATTGATAGAATAAATAGTATGGAAAAATACATCAAAGAAATTGAAAGTTCGAAAAATAATAATCAATATAAGAAGGAAGAAGATGAAAGAAAAAGTGAAACAATATCTGAAAATTGAGAAAGAAATCGAAGCACTAAATGAGAGATTAAAACAACAAAAGAGAGAAAAAGAGACAATTGGTAATGAAATAATGAAGTATTGTCAATCATTGTCTAAGAATCAAATAAGTTTGCCGGATGGAAGTAATTTGAAAATATATAATAATAAGACGTATCAAAATTTGTCATATTCGATGTTGGAGAGAAATTTACAGCAATTTAATATGAAACATAATTTAAATATTCCAGTAAAACAATTTATAGATTATTTGAAGTTACAGCGTGAGAGTAAAACAAGTATGGAGATGAGATATTTTAGGTCTTAGTTTGTACTAAATCATACTATTGACTTCACTATCAATTTCATTTAATATGTCTTGTTCTTCCGTTGTCAAATTTGGAGTTTCTGATTCTATTAATTTTGTAATGGTTTCTATAATTTTATCAATAGAATTTGTTGAGGAGCTTGATGTGGTTGATGTACCACTCGTTCCGCATACACCTGCCGTTTTATTCTTCTTTTCGACTACGAATTTAGACATGTGTTCACATTCTATAGCAAAATCATATAGATCACAATGGCAATCATACTTACTTGGAAAGTTATTATTATGAATGATTTTATGTAAAAATGTTAATTGATGTTCTTGTTGATTTAAGAGTATGTCGGTACCGATGTTAAAAAAGTACATGGGGTTTTTCACATAAAGACCATATAAAAAATACATTTCAAAAATATAAGGTACACGAAAATTACCTGTAGTACATTTATTACATTTTGCCATATATACAATATTTCTAATAATGACACTAAATAGTTTTTTTTTCTCTGTAGATACTTTCAAAACTTTATCTTTAGCTGCAAGTTCTGTAACTATTGTTGAAAATTCATTGCTTGAAAATAGTGAATTATTCCAATATAAGTCATAAATTGCAATGTCCACAAATTTTCCAAGTAGTTCTTCAATAAATGTATCTACATCCATTCTATATTAAAAAGTCATAATATATTAAATTTACATAAAGAGCGTGTAACATTTTTTTACTTTTCGAAAGTTTAAAAAATGGTATAGTATATAATGTTAAGTACAGACCCATCAAAAGTTAATGTAATTATATATTTGGCAAAAAAATTACGCAATGAGGTAAGTGAATCCGAGTTAACAGACCCAGTTATGTTAAGATTGATAGTTATTTTAAATTATGTTGTAATCGTTTTGTTCAAAGTAAAAGGAACAGAAAAATCAAAAAATACACCTCTACACTTGAATGTTATACTACGTTTACTTGTTAGATTAAGATTATTATCTACAGAAACATCTCAACAGTCAGATTTCCATAAATATTTAAGAGAGCATCATCCAGATGTATATAAATCGGTTATAAATAAGAGTATTGATCCCGAACTAGCATATGAATACTGTCAGATAGAAAATGATAAGTGTAAGGAATTTTCGTGTAAACTTCAAGATTTAGTAACTGCCGAGGAATATTATAATTTTGAAAATGGGAGTACAACAATTAATGAAGAGCAAATTTTTATAAGAGAACTTGTAAGGATTATCGCTCGATACAAAGCAGCAGGAGTTATAATCACTTCTTTGAATAAAAATATTATAAAGTTAAAGGGAGAAGTTAATTCGTTAGAACAAGAAAAGGCAGAATTAGAAACTACAATATCTGGAATTGTAAGATTAGGACAACCCACTTCAATTAAAGCATTAACTCCAATACCAGATAACATAGAGCAAGAAGGAATAGAAACAGTTAATGTAGATAGTAGCGGTAATGGACTTACTATTCGAATAAGTGGTGGCGAAATATTTGTAGATGAACATGGTGATGGATATAGAGTAAATGATGTACTTTCATTCGTTCTTACTTTGGCAGTTAACACATTAAGTAAGATTAATATAGGTATTTCCCAATTATTACAATATACTGATAATAGTCAATTTGTTTCAAGTGATTCAGAAAATTTAGCTGTAACAGCAACATATTATATAAAAATATCAGAAATTGAAACGCCAACAGTATATGCTCAGGAAATTGGTCTTGATTCATTATTGTTCAAAGTACCAATATGGACGCGTATGTACCAGAATATTGCTCCAGATGTATTTGACATTAATATGTTAATTGAAATAAAAGAAGCTATTGAAAACTATGATGTACAATATGCTATTCTTAAATATGGTTCATCAGATGATAGATTTGATACATCATTTGTTTAATCCAAGTCAATTTCTTCCTAAGAAAATTCCTCTTTTTCTTCAGGTATGCCTTCTATAGATTCATGTATACTTTCCATAGGTTCTTCTGAAGAAACCTCCTCTTTTTCTTCAGGTATGCCTTCTATAGATTCAGGTATACTTTCCATAG
>MDTG01097097.1_pt1 | contig 12885 bp, 9 predicted proteins | sample 811421 | NCBI WGS metagenome assembly MDTG01 (sample SAMN05326645, study PRJNA326480) | marine metagenome | isolation source: seawater | place: Pacific Ocean: South East | collected 2011
ATGACAGAAAATTAAAGTTCGCTGCTTAGATTCAACTATTTAAAATACTTCTTACAACATCATCAAGGATTGAAGATGAAACTTCTAAGTATTTTAGGTCTCCTATTTTCTATTAACTCATTTGCCATGTTTAAAAATCATCACCCAAATCGTTTGGTCGTCAAAAGCTCTAGTGATCAATTTTTAAAGCATGAACTTATTAAAGGTTCTAAGCACATTTTTGGAAATTATTATGTCATTTTCAGTGATGACATTCACAGCCTAAAAAGAGATCTTGAACAAAATAAAAATATCTCTAATGTGGACTTTGACTACAAGGCAGATAAATCTAAACTACCTAGCCTTGAAAAAGTAAACTTAATCAAATCAAATGATACTTCCGTTTTTAATGACCCCCTTCTTGGAAACCAGTGGGCCTTAAGAGATGCCTCACAAAACGGTATGCATATTATCTCCACTTTTGGGAATCGAAGAAGTGCCCCAGAAAAAGAGATTATCGTTGCCGTTGTAGATACTGGTGTTGACTTTAATCACCCAGACCTTCCGATGTGGACAAACGAAAATGAAATTCCAGGAAATGGTATCGATGATGACAACAATGGGTATATCGACGACATCCATGGAATCAATACATTAGTTCGAGATAGCGAAGGCAAGGCGACGATGAATATCATGGATACTCACAGTCATGGAACTCACGTTTCAGGTTCAATCGCTGCTATCCAAAATAATGCTCTTGGAGTTGCAGGTATCGCGTCCAAAGCAAAAATTATGGCGCTAAGAACTGTTCCAAACTCTAGTGATGAGACTGATGTCGATGTAACGGAGGCATTCATTTATGCTGCTGAAAATGGGGCAAAAGTAATTAACTGTTCTTTTGGAAAAAGTGTTAATGAGCGTGGCATGATGGTTCGCGATGCAATTAATCACATTGGAAGAGCTCACGGAGTACTTGTCGTTGCGGCAGCAGGAAACTCTCGTCGAAACATCGACACCTACCCAACTTATCCTGCATCATTTGATAGTGAAAATCTTCTTGTTGTTGCCTCGAGTACAAGTAATGGTGGCCTAAGCTGGTTTTCAAATTATGGACTAGAATCAGTTGATATCGTAGGCCCTGGGTCTAGCATTTTCTCAACGGTACCAGGGGCGAGATACTCAAGTATGTCAGGAACATCAATGGCGTCGCCAAATGTTGCTGGTGTTGCTGCGGAAGTACTGGCCAATCATCCAAACTTGAGTCCAGTTGAGCTTAAGCAAATTTTAATGAACTCATCAACAAAGCTTCCCACTTATGAATCAAGAGTTGGCTCAGGTGGACGCGCACACCTTGAAGCGGCACTTAATCTTGCTAGAGAGTACTAATACTCATCATACTTTTTCGAACTACCCCGCACTAACTCTGCGGGGTATTTTTTTGCATTTTTTTTAATCTTTTTTTCGATTGAGCTGGAAAGATTAATATTCATCACACCAGCAAGCCTTACGGCATAAGTTAAAATATCACTCAGCTCTTCTGCCACTGCCTCTTTTTTTTCATCACTAATATTTTTTTGTTCAGCCTCACTCATCCACTGAAATATTTCTAAAAGCTCCGATGCTTCAACACTTAAAGCACAGGCCAAGTTTTTTGGCGTGTGGAACTGTTCCCAATCTCGCTCTTTCGCAAAAGTACTAATATTATTTTTAAATTCATCAACATTAATTACATCACTCATTTTTCAGGCCTTAACTTCATTAAAAATAATTTCAATAATTTTATCTGATGCCTTGTTATCGATCTTCTCCTTAGGAGAGGAATCAAAGCAATTTACGGAGGACAGAAGTGATTGAGCATTAAAATTATCTTCTAAAATAATTTCACTTCCAAGAACATCTTTTGCCTCAACAGCATTATGAAATTGTTCATTTTTCTGAGCGATTTTCAATGGAACGAAAATACTTTTTTTGCCCATGGAGATTAATTCCATTACCGTTCCTGCCCCCGCTCTGGAAACAACCACATCACTTATTTTAATTAAATCAACAAGCGAGTTTGTAAAACCAAAGGGAATATAGTTCTCATCCTCAAGCTTACTGAATTCAGTCTCGTAATGACTACCCACCTGATGAAAAACTTTATACCTGCTTTTAAGCTCACCCAGAATTTCTTTTGTTACATCATTAATTAATTTACTTCCGTTTCCCCCGCCGGTGATCAAAAGAATTCTCTTTTCACCTTTACCAGCAAGAGAGGCTCCCTTTTTTATCTCAATAGGAAAACTTGGTTCATCAAAGCATTTTTTTGAAACGGGGTAACCTGTTAGGGTTGTTTTCTCGGAGGGAAAGTTTTCTTTTGATTTTTCAAAGCTAATTAGCACTTGATCGCAAAACTTTGATGAAATTTTATTTGCTAGACCTGCAACAGCAGTTTGTTCGTGAATGATTGATTTTATCCCAAGTAACTTTGAAGCAATAACAACAGGAAGAGCAACAAACCCTCCCGTTGAAAAAACAAGACTATTTTTTCGAAACCGCGCAAGGATGAATACCGACTGAATAATTCCAAAAATAAATCGAAAAAAGTCAGTTGCATTCTCTATTGAAAAATATCTTCGCAATTTACCTGTCGAGATTGGAAAGTACTTAATATTCATCTCTTCAATTATTTTTCGCTCAATACTTTTTTTCCCACCGACATAAAGTATTTCAACATCAGTTTTTTTTTGAAGAATTTCAGTAATAATTGTTTTGGCAGGAATGACATGGCCTCCACTTCCGCCGCCAGTAAAAATAATTTTTTTCATTTTTAAAATCTATCACCTGAAATTAGATATTTATACCCAATTTATATATTCCTATTCTATCGGCAATTATAATTGGCAAAACCAGCCATTTCTTTATTTTTTTATTTAAAAACAGGACTTATTGAAGTCTTTTAACCCATTGAAAGTACTTGTTTATCCCATTACTGACTCTCACAATGTTGGCGGGAATATAAAATACTAGAAAATTTTAAATCTGATACAGGATAACTTACGTTTAAATCCTAAATTTAGTTGAGAAAACTTCAAATAAGGACGCCATTGATCAAAAGTACCAAAGACATATTTAACAATTTATTACGCACGGACATGGTGAAACTACTGGTGTTAATTATCTTATGTTCTTCATGTATTCAGTCAGGCTCAGAAACTGCTACTACCTCAAATAAACCCACCAAACCATTTCACACAATTCATGACTTAAGATTCTCCTCTTCTCCCGGCGCGCTTGATTCTCGTTTATTTTATGGAATTAATTTTTCAACAGACTTTACAAACGAAATAAATGAAAGCGCCATCGTTAATGTAAAACTCGGTAACAAATCATATCTTTCGGCCAGCATCAAAGAATTAGTTATTAACCCTAAAGTGAGTTTTATTCCTCACTCATTAACGAAAAGTACATCTGCAAAAATTACGATCTCCCTGAAAGGAGAAGAAATAAGTTCACAAATTATAAAACTAGAACCTGGAAAGTACACAAAACTAGTAAGGAGATAAAATTATTTTAAGCAAATTCCTTTCAAAAACATTACTACTTATTTTGATGGCACTATTCGTTTGCCCTCAGGTTTTTGGCGTGGAAGTTCTAGAGGAAGGAAAAATTTCCTCAGAAGATGATACTACAGCATCGGATGGTGACTTTAACGATGTTGTAATGACCTGGAATGGCCAAGTAACTTATACATCCGGAGTAATCAGTCAGTTTCAAGCAAACATGAAAGGAGCAAGATGTGGAGCAAAGTTTCAAGATGCAATTTATTTTAAATCAAAATTCTGTGATGGAACTCTCCTTGTTACTGCACCAGATGGATCAGAGATAAACAATGGACATGTCTTAAAAGATCAATGGACCCTAGTGTCTTCCGCTTTTTGTCGTGACTTTTTTATTGATGGTAAGATCGGAAAATATCAAGAAGACTATAACAATGGACTTGAATATCAAGTAACACTTGTCTGTGATCCAGGCCAATCAATTACACCAGAAGTAACTCAATCATCAGGAGTTAACTTTAATTCATTACCTATGACTGAATTTTGGGGGATTTCACCCGATGGTGACCCAAATAATATACTAGATTCAAGCAGTACAATTTATTACACAATGACGCCGGCGGGAAAACTGGAAGTTATAAAAAATGCTCTCCTTCCAAAAGCGTATGCAGAAACTCAAGTCTTTGGTTTCCCAAGTATCATTCATCAATCACTTGACGCTCCTGATATGAGAGAGAAAAACTCTCTAACTAGCGCTTATAAATTAAATGAGCAAAATGAAATTTTAAATAACTGCGTTGAACTTGGAGATGCAGAAAACTGCAAAGATTCAATAACTCAATTCATGCGTCACACTGTAAAGAATCTAAAAGTGGATCTTCTCTCCACAGGAAAAGTACAATTCCCGCCTATAATAAACGGTGCATTCTCTGGCTCCTACATGCCGACAGCAATGGAGTTATGTTCAAGCGGTGAATGTAACAGGTTCAATGTAAACGATGGAAAACTTAACAGCATAAGAAGTGCGATTGATATTGGTGGTGGAAAGTTTCGTTACCAAGATGATTTATTTGGAAATGCCGCAACTGGAGGATCCTGTTCAGAAACGCCGATTACATGTAGCGGAGAAACCATATCCATTTCCACAAATGCACTCAGTGGAGAATTATTCCAGTGTTGTCCAACTTACCTGCCTGAATTAGTTTTAAGCGAGAGTGGTAACTGCCAGTGCGTTAGTCCTGATGGAAGTGTTACTCCAAGCCCAGGCGGTGGAGGCATTGGTGGAGTAGGTACTCCAAATACTGGCGGCCCTCTTCCGGACCTTGCCATTAGTCAGAACATCACGATCATTCCGCAAAACTCCACAACGGCTCAAGGACCTTTGGAGAATGAGTCCGTTGACGTTGAGGTAACAATCCTAAACAATTCTGCCGTCCTCACTTCAAATGTTAATGTGAAGCTTTATGTCCAATCTAAAAACTCTGCTTCTCCAAGACTCACTTACTCAAAAACATTAAATACCCCATTTAATAATCTAAACCCACAAATAACTAATTTTAATATTCCTTCAGGACTTAAATACCAAGATAAAATTATTGTTTACGCAGACGAGGGATCACCTAACGGGTTAATCCCTGAATTAAACGAAAAAGATAACAGGCAGGTGTTTAGACCAACTATTAGAGTACCTGATATAGCGATCACTCTTAATCAACCAACAGAATTTGATATTTCTCGGGCAGCAGACATTGGTCATACCATGTTTAGTGGAGATGGCGGAGCCTTTTACAACGATAGCTCTGATATTGTTGATTTAAATATTGATATTGAAAATTTAGGACTTGCGGACGCGAGCAACGTTGAGGTTTGCTTTAAAATTACCTCACCACCTACAGTTAGCACAACAGCTTCAAGCTCTGGAGGATCTACTTCTGGGGGGGCCATAAGTGGTAGTGGCTCTGGTGGCTTACTAATCGGAGGATCAAGTGGCTCTACCTCAGGACTTCCTCAAAGCACTGTTACTTTTAAATGCCAAACAATACCCAACCTCTATGCTGGTGCGGCCTCACCTACTAGAGTCACTGACAGCATAACTTTTAATGACACAGGAGATTGGCGAGTCGACTTTCTTATCGACCGGAATCGAAACATCACTGAAGCACGAACGGACAACAACCAAATTTACAGGCTAATCAAGGTAATTGATAAGCCAACTTTAAATGTTACTTCAACAAGTGTCTTTAAAAGCAACTCTGAGAACCCGTATTTAAAAGTTAGTGATGATGCTGATATTTCTGTTATTGGAATTAATAACTCCACCTCTACTCTTTCAAATACTTTAAACCTTTCTTTTGATCACACTCCTCCGGGAGGAACTACAACAACAACGACACTCGCGACAGGAGTGTCTCTCTCCCCTACTGAAAGTTATAAATCAACAGGACAAATATATTCTCTAGCTCAAGGGTTACATGAGGTTGTATCAAAAATTGACTATGGATCGAATAATTCACAAACCCAAACTGTAAACTTTTGCGTAAACCCGGCACTCCCGGACTTAGCCGCAAGTTACACTGAACTCAACTGTCCAAATACACCAGATCACTTACCTGTTGCAGGACAAAATATTTCTCTTAGGGTTAATTATGCAAACTTAGGTGATGCCGCTCTAAATAGTCCAAGCGCTCACCACAGGGTTAAACTCTTTTACACCACGGATAAAGACTGGAAAGCAAACAACACGACACTTACACTTATTGGACAAAGAGATATCTCTACATACACTGCTCCGGGGGATTCAAGAAGTGAAGTTTTTACGTGGAATACTTCGGGACTGAGTGCTGGGGATTATTTTTTAGTCGCTGATGTTAATTCACTAACAACTCCCCCTGCAAATTGCCCAAGCTCTGGTGGGGGCTGGGATGCAAATTCAGAAAACAACAGGCTCACAAGTAAGATTAAGCTAAACGGACCTGGAGCTGATTTAACTCTATCTGATTTTACTTTTAGTGATTCTAACCCCGTTGAGGACACTCAAGTTACGGTAAGTGTTGATGCAAAAAACCTAGGCTCCGCCACTGTGAATAGCCAAATTGTCTGGCAGGTATTTGATGGAGCTGGAAACCTTTACTCTCAACACTCTGAGCCTCTCAGTCTTTCCGCATCAGCTTGTTACACACCAGCCTCTAGTACAAAAACTCATACATTTACTCCAGATAGGGAAAGTGCATATTTGGTCAAAGCTTTCCTTGATCATGCAAATTCAATTTCTGAATTTGATGAAGACAACAATAATAAACAAAAATATCTCTATGTTTCAGAAGAGCCGTTTCTTGCAAATTTAACGGGCACAACGGGAAACTCTACATTCAACACCAGTGGAAGTCGACATCATTCGGCAAACGGCACAGGCAGCATAAACGCCTGGGTTCAGGCAAGCAGTCATCAAAACTGTAGTGGTGCCTGCTACCCTTGGGAGTGGGGAGCGGCCAGTGGAGCGACATTTGCGAAAGGAAAAAAGTTCACCGTCTCAGGACCTAGTGGAAATAGAACGGCTTATGCAAATATCACTGTCCCTATCGAGTTTTCTGGCTACTTTGATAATAACGCTGCCCCTTTTGGCGGTAGTGATTATCGATTAAAAATTGGTTTAGTTATCGCCGAGGGAAACACTATTACCTCAAGTCTTGTTCATGGGTACGGTGGACTAAGGCACGTCGTTTTATTAGATGAAAAGAAAAGTCCTTTTTGGGATATAGGAAGTTCTGCTCAAGTGAACCAGATTAATACTAGTGATATAGATATTATTAGCTCCAATGGGACGACAAGTTCAACAATCTCTGAGGTCTCCGCCTATAAAAAAATCGCCTCAAAAGTTGGAAGTGCATTAAATTTTGCGGACCTTATCATTCAAGCAATAGAGTTAGCAAACGTTGATGACCTCTTTATAGACTCAAAGAGTATAAGTATAAGAAACGTTGTGCTTAAACCAAACCAGGATTATATAGTTATCCTTTATGCCAAGATGACTGCAGCTGCCACAGGTGTCACCTCGGTTGCCCAATTAAACTTTGGACAAAAATATTGTAGTGACTCAAGCTACAAAACCAAAAGTTCTTGCACTTCTAATGGACATACATGGAACTCAAGCGCCTCTGCGCCGCAAATGAGCATCTTTGCTCAAGATCAAGTTCCTGATAGAGGTCTTTGGATTTTTGATCCAACTATTGAGTTTAGATAATTCAATAGTTTTTGTTTTGTAATTTTTTTAAAAATTAATCCCGAAGTTAATTCATGCGAAATGAGTTTATATTTGGATCCATTTTTATCTCTATTGGTACGGCAGTGGGTGCTTATTTTTACTTTCCAGTAATTTTCCTCTTTATTCTTTGGGTTCCACTTATCATCCTAGGAGTGCTCGACTTAAACTCGAAGCGACATACAATCGTCGCAAACTATCCCTTATTTGGAAGATTTCGCTATGTTATGGAGGAGCTTCGCCCTAAAATTTATCAATACTTCATTGAGTCTGACACAGACGGAACCCCTATTAATAGAGTAAGTAGAAGTGTCGTTTATCAACGCGCGAAAAAGCAGCTGGACACTACCCCTTTTGGGACGCAACTTGATATTTATAAACCTGGCTATGAATGGATTAATCACTCTATTACTCCCCTTGCTCTCGATCACTTAAACCCTGATGATTTAAGAATTGATGTAGGGGGAAAAGATTGTTCACAACCCTACTCATTATCCCTTTTAAATATTTCTGCCATGAGCTACGGCTCCCTAAGCTCTCATGCAATTCTTGCATTAAACTGGGGCGCGAAGCTTGGAAACTTTGCTCACAATACTGGAGAAGGAGGAATCTCTCCTTATCATGAGGAACATGGTGGAGATATCATTTGGCAAATAGGTACTGGGTATTTTGGTTGCCGAACACCAAAAGGTGAGTTCTGTGCAAAAAGCTTTGAAGAAAAAGCAAGAAAACCTCAAGTAAAAATGATTGAGCTAAAAGTCTCTCAAGGAGCAAAACCTGGGCACGGAGGAATTTTACCGGCCGAAAAAAACACACCAGAGATTGCTAAAATGAGACAGGTTGAACCGTATACCTCCGTATTTTCTCCAGGTTTTCACAGCGTCTTTAGCGGAGTTGAGGGGCTTGTGGATTTTATAAAAACTCTTAGACATCTCTCTTGCGGAAAACCAATTGGTATTAAATTATGTATTGGTGATCCTTCAGAGTTTAATGATTTATGCGTTGAGATGAAAAGGCAAAATACCTTTCCAGACTTTTTATCCATTGATGGCGGAGAAGGTGGCACCGGTGCTGCTCCACCTGAATTTTCGAACTCAATTGGAATGGGTCTTCGAGATGGGTTAATTATTGCGAATGATTACTTAATGCTTCATGGAATAAGAGATCAGGTCAGACTTATCGCCTCAGGAAAGGTTGTGACTGGCTTTGATATGGTCAAGGTTCTCGCTCTTGGTGCGGATGCCTGTTACTCTGCCCGCGCAATGATGCTTGCACTTGGATGTATTCAAGCCCTGGAGTGTAACAAAAATAAATGCCCAACAGGTGTCGCCACTCAACGACCTGACTTATACAAAGGCTTAGACGTTGAGGATAAATATGTTCGTGTGGCCAACTATCATCAGGGAACGCTTGAGAGCGTTGCTGAAATCCTTTGTGCTGCTGGCATCTCTGATATAAAACATCTTAATAGACGTCACATCTGGCGAAGAATAAGTTTTAATGAAATTAAAAATTACGAAGAGCTTTTTCCTTATCCAGAAAAATTTCTTAAGTCTGTCTGCTAAAGAAGAAATAAACTTATTTGCGGAACAAATGTAATAAGTAATAAACCTACTAACAAGACAAGAATAAGCGGTAAGATTGACTTAATAACCTCGCCAATTGGCTCTTCAAAAATACCACTCGCAACAAATAAGTTAATTCCCACAGGTGGAGTAAGATAACCAATTTCAAGATTAACAATCATCAATATTCCAAAGTGAATTGGACTAATCCCAAAGCTTTCGGCCATAGGAGTTAGTATTGGAGATAGAATCAAAATCGCACTCATGATATCCATCACGCAACCAACAAGAAGAAGCAAGATATTAACGACGATTAAAAAAGATACTTTCCCTGTAATATAAGTCCCAAGACTTTCGACTAACTGCTGAGGAATTTGTTGGTAAGTCATAAATTTGTTTAGACTAACTGCAAGTACTAAAATAATAAAAATTGTTCCAAGCATCTCTGCAGTGTCAGAAAAAATCTTTGGAAGCTCTTTGAGTTTTAATTCTCTGTGAATAAATGCTTCTACTATGAAAGCGTAAACAACAGCGATTCCTGCACTTTCGGTTGCAGTAAAAAATCCAGAGTAAATTCCACCAAGAATTACTACCGGCATAAGAAGAGATAAAATCCCCGATTTAAGGGCGCCTCTCACCTCTTTTGGGTCCCATTTACCACGCTGCTCAAAGCCTGGGCCCGCGATGATGGCATAACCAATTAAAAGAGAAGTTAGTAAAATTCCAGGCCCAATTCCCGCAAGAAATAACTTTGTTACCGAAACGCCCGCCATAATTGCAAAGATAATCATTGGAATACTTGGAGGAATAATAATTCCTAAAGTTCCACCGGCAGAAAGCATTCCAACCGAGAGTTTTTTAGAGTAATTTTTCTCCCTAAGAGCTGGATATAAAATTGTTCCAACCGCAATCAAAGTCACTGGACTGGAGCCTGATATCGCTGCAAAGATTGCGCAACTAAGAACAGCTGCAATGGCCATCCCGGAGGGAATTGGTGCCGTTAAAGCTGAAGCAAGTCTAATGAGCCTTTTGGAAATTGACCCTTGGGTCATTAGGTTTCCGGCGAGAACAAACAGTGGTATCGCGAGAAGAATTTCTTTATCGCCAGCGTAAAAAATATCACTAACGATATTTCTGATTTCTTCTTCACCAAAAAACTTAAAACAATACCCACTTATTAATCCAACGATCACGTAAAGTGGCTGTCCCAAAATAATACATAAAAGAATAAGACCGACTAAAATTAATCCTAACATTAGTGAACCTCTCTTTTAGCATTTGGCGCAATATCTTCATTTATTGAAAAAATAAGACTACTTAATCCCATCAGTAAAAAACTTAGAGGTATGACTGCTTGAACAATCCATAAAGGAAAGTCTCCTAAGATAGGACTTGTGTCTCCAAACTCTTTTGACTCAAGAACGTATTCAATTGAATAGTACATGGCACCAAAGTTAAAGATGGAAGTGAACAAATGTCTTAGTCTGTGAAATAAACTTTTTTTACTTTCAGGCCAAAGCTTATCCGCAATCTCAGGTCTTAAATGGGCGCCCTTTAAATTGGTTTGAGCAGAGCCTAAAAACCCTGCCCAAATCATTAAATAAACGCTTAGTTTTTGGGCCCATGGTAGTCCTGCTGAAAAAATCTCTCGACCAAATATATCCATGATGATGAATAAACTTAAAAAGAAAATACAAAATGCACTTAAGTACCTTGTAAAGTTTTGAAGTTGATTGATCAGAGTTTTCATACGCATTCTACCTAGAGCTTATTTATTTTTATAAGCCTCTTTTCCTTTTTTAATCAGCTCATAAATTTTCTTTGACTCTCCACCGAGACTTTTAACAACCTCTTCTTCAATCCCAGCAACTGCCGACTTGAAGGCATCTCTTTCACTTTTAGAAAGTTTGTAAACAGAAATCCCAAGGCTTTTTAAGACCTCTAGAAGCTCTCCACCTAGAGCTCTAACACTTGCTCTCGATGGGGCGGCCATATCATTTCCAGGGCCCATTAAAATTTTCTTTTGAGCGTCATTCATTTTTTTCCAAAAACGAGCTGAGTAAACTACGGCTGCTGGCTGATAAATATGCTCAGTGATTGTGTAATGCTTAATCCCAGTGTGCCATTCTGCTGCAAGCGTAAAAAGTGCTGTGTTATCAAACCCATCAACAACACCAGTATTCAACGCAGATAAAACCTCTGGAACCGCGATTGGAACTGGGTTCGCCTCAATTTTTTTCCAAAAAGCAAGGTGAGCTGTGGACTCTTGAGATCTAACTTTTACCCCTTTTAAGTCCGTCGTTTTTTTCACTAGCTTTTCTTTTAGGCCAATATTTCTCCAGCCATTTTCTGCCCAAGAAACAAACACAAGACCTTTTTTCTTGAAGAGTTTTTGAAAAGGCTCTAAAAGAAAGTTATCCAAGATGTAATCAGCTTGTTCGTAAGAATCAAAAATAAAAGGTATCTCTAAAACGTTTAGTTCAGGGATAACTGAACCAAGAGCAGCAGAAGTAATTCCTCCTCCTTCGATTCTCCCTCTTCTAATTCCATTTAGAATTTCAAGCTCTCCACCGAGTTGTCCACCAAGGTAAGTCTTAATTTTAAGCTCACCTTTAGACTCTTTATTTACTCGGTTTTTAATCTCATCAAGAGTGTCTGCCCATGGTGTTCCACTTGGGGCCACTGTTCCAAACTTAACTTTAATTTCTTTTGTGAAAGCGCTTGTTGATACAAGCGCTAAAATAATTAATAAAATTTTCATTTTTTACTCTCTAAAATAATTCATCCATTTGAGATAAAAGTTTTTTTGCTTTTCTTTGCTCAATCGTGTTTTCTGGTCTGAGCGCTGGAATAGCATTAACGTTACCCTTTAGCACTTTTTTAAGTTGGCTTTGAAAAAGTTTCTTATCACCTTTTTTCTTCGCCCAGTAATCCGCCACTAAAACGTAGTTACCAAGATAGTTCTTTTCAATCTTGATCGCTGCCTGGAAGTTATCCCAACTTTTATTCATATCTCCCCCAGCAAATCCTGGCGCAACTGCGTAGTAAGCACCCCAGTATCTATTGAAAGCACCATAAAAGAAGTTTTTATCTAACTCACCAACGCGGTTAATCATATTTTTAATTCTTGTTTTATATTTTAAAACAGTCGCGATACCAGAATTCTTCCCCCACTTACCAAGGTTACTTGCCGTCCAGTAAATTGCTTCGATCTCACTTTTTGTTAAGTACTTAAGTGTATCTTCAATTTTCTCACCGTTATCCACAACACGCTTTTTAAACTCTGGGTTCGTCGCCATTGCTTTTTCACCCCAAGCGATACCTACTTCCCAAAGTTTTTTCTTGTCTTCCATTTCTTCTGTATGCCCATCAGCTAAAAGGTAGTAACCTCTTGTTAAATACTTCATTGCTTCATAAGGTTGGTCACTAGAGTTGGCGACAACTTCAAAAGACTTAAGCGCTTTTTCAAGCTCTGCTTTTTGATCTCTTTTTCTCCAGTGTCTTTTTGCTTTTTTAAGCTCAGCTCGTAACTCTTTTTTTGAAG